>Ga0194063_10000319_pt1 | contig 35893 bp, 35 predicted proteins | sample SepL3720m_MetaG_FD_155459 | JGI IMG/M metagenome (GOLD analysis project Ga0194063, IMG submission 155459) | Anoxic zone freshwater microbial communities from boreal shield lake in IISD Experimental Lakes Area, Ontario, Canada - Sep2016-L373-20m | ecosystem: Environmental > Aquatic > Freshwater...
AGCGCATCCAAAACTTCGCCCGATTGAAAGTACAACAGGCGGAGTATTTCTCGCAGGCGCTTGTCAGTCCCCGAAAGATATTCCTGAGTCAGTCGCAATGGCATCGGCCGCAGCGGCAAAGGCAATGGTACTTTTTGGTTCGGATAAACTTGAACGCGAACCTGTAGTTGCAAAAGTGAGTGCAGATTTATGTGCAGGTTGTTTCCTATGCAAAAAAGTTTGTCCATATGGCGCGGTTGAAGTTCGTGAAGTTAAAACAAGAGACGGTGTAGTTATTAAAGAAATTGCTTATGTGAACGAAGGACTTTGTCAGGGATGTGGAACCTGTACGGCAAGTTGTCCGTCAAAATCAGTTGAACTTGCGGGTTTTAACAACGAAGAGATTTTTGCGCAGATAGCGGCATTATAAGATTTTAAAACAGATTATTTAATTATAAGATTATGTCAGAAGAAAAATGGGAACCGAAGATAGTTGCATTTGTTTGCAACTGGTGCACATACACAGGTGCGGATTTAGCAGGTACTTCGCGGTTGAAATATCCGACGAATGTAAAGCTGATTCGCGTGATGTGTTCCGGCGGTATTGACCCTGTCTTTATTTTAAAAGCGTTTGAACGTGGTGCGGATGGAATTCTGGTTTCGGGTTGTCATCCTAACGACTGTCATTACAACGCGGGAAATTTTCACGCTCGCAGACGCTGGGAGTTTTTTGATGAGCTGCTTAAGTTTCTTGGGATTGAAGAAGGGCGTTTGCAGTTTTCGTGGGTGTCGGCTTCGGAAGGAAAAAAGTTTGTTGATGTGGTTACAAAAGTTACTAACGATGTGAAGGCAATGGGACAGTTTAAAGCGTACAAAGATTTGAACGATGAGTTTACTGCAAAGTTTCCCGAGCCTGTTTTGAACGAGAAAGAAATTATTATGAGCGAGGAGGATGCAAAATAATGGATGAACTTAGAAAATATGCGGCAGAACTTTTAGAAAAAGGCGAAGTAGCAGCAGTGATTGGTTATCAGCAGGTATCTGAAAAACGTACAAAGCCGATAATTGCAAAGACGGCGGAAGATTGTGCCAAACTTGTTTTCAACGAATACTGTCTGAACAACCTTGCGGTTTATTTAACCAAGGCAAGGGTGAAAGAACTTCGCCGTGTGAATGGTGCAGTTCTCAAACTTGCAATAACTGCAAAGCCTTGCGACGTGCACGGCATTGTTGCGCTGATTCAGGAAAGTCAGTTGAAGCGCGAAGATGTAACAATCATCAGTTTTAATTGTGCGGGAGTTGTAAAGGACTTTGGAATGGATTTCAACGGCGAAACACTTGCAACAAAATGCGTTCCTTGCGACACACACAAACCGCTTTATTCAGATATGGTTTTTGGTGAAGAGAAAGAGACGCCAAAGGTAAGCGATGAAGTACTTGCTAAAATAGAAGCGATTGAAAAGATGAGCGCTGCTGAGAGGTTTGAATATTTTAAAGCAGAGTTTGATAAATGTATAAAGTGTTATGCCTGTCGCGCGGCTTGTCCTTTGTGTTATTGCCAGAGGTGCATAACCGATAAAACGATTCCGCGCTGGGTTGAGTCGAGTGCTCACAGCCGCGGGAATTTTTCGTGGAATGTTGTACGCGCATTTCATCTCAGCGGCAGATGTATTGGCTGTGGCGAGTGTGAACGTGCCTGTCCGATGGATATACCGCTTTCACTTTTAAACAGTAAGATGGTGATTGAAGCGAAAGAAGCGTACTCGTATGTTTCGGGCCGCAGTCTTGAAACGCCGACATTGGTAGGTAGTTTTGACGTAAAAGACAGTGACGAATTATTTATGTAATAAATGTTAGACCGGACTCTTTGTTCGGGAGGAATATACTAATTAGCCGCCGTATTAGGAGCGGCGGCTTTTAAACTCAAAAATTTTATGGAAGAAAAAATTATTTCGAAAGAGGATTTACTGAACCTTTGTAAGGATGTGATTGGAAACGGACATACATTAATAACGCCCGGAAAGACGGAATATACAGCTGTAAAGGATTCATCAGAAATTGTACTCGATGCAACCGCTAAACCGACTAAGGCATCATACAAAACCTTTGTGTTTCCAAAAGCCGAGCCTGTTATATATTACAAGCGCGGAAAGAATGACGTGCAACTTCTTGACGTTGACGTTGAACAGAAGAAAACGGTAATTCTTGGAGCAAAGCCATGCGACACTAATTCATTTAATATTCTTCGTCATCTTTTCAACTGGGATTACAAAGATGAGTTTTATAACGTAAGAGAAAAGCAATTCATAGTAATCGGTTTGATGTGTAATTTTTCGGACGACTTCTGCTTCTGCACATCTGTCGGTTCATCACCAGTTTCTGATAAAGGTGCCGATATATTTCTTGTACCGCTTGATGAAAATAATTATACGCTAAGAGTTGTAACAGAAAAAGGCGGTGAGTTTATAAAAGATTATAGTAAGTATCTGAAGGCAGGAGACGAAGTAAAAACAAAGGCTGTAACCGATACTGTGAAACATCCGGAAATAGCCTTTGATAGCAAGCAGGTTCACGAGTGGCTTGGGACAAACTTCGAGAATCCAAAGTGGGATGGTGTTGGTGATTTATGTTTGTCATGTGCACAGTGTGCGTTTGTTTGCCCAGTATGCCATTGTTTCGATATAGTGGATGAAGATTATAATTATACCGAAGGCCGCAGAATGAAAAACTGGGACGGATGTCAGTTCGGGCATTTTACGCTGCACGCATCAGGGCACAACCCGCGGGATATTCAGGGAAAACGATACAGACAAAGAGTTAATCACAAGTTTAAATATTATGTAGATAAATTCGGAGAAATATTATGCACGGGATGCGGAAGATGTTCACGCGGCTGTGCCGTAAGCATAGACATTAAAGAAATAGTTTCTAACTGTAAAGACTAAATAATTTTATGGATAATATATATAAACCATACTTAGCTGAAATAGCAGAAATAATAGATGAAACTCCTGATACAAGGACTTTCAAATTAAAGCTTAAAGATCCAGAGGTTGCGAAGAACTTCAGTTTTAAAGCAGGACAATTTGCAGAATATTCAGTGTTCGGCGAAGGTGAATCAACATTCTGTATTGCATCATCACCAACACGCACAGATTTTCTTGAGTGTTCATTTAAAGTTTACGGAAAAGTTACTCAGGCTTTAAACCGTCTGAACCAGGGAGACACAATTGGTTTTCGCGGACCTTACGGAAATCACTTTCCGCTTGAAGAACTTAAAGGAAAGAATGTTGTCTTTATCGCAGGTGGTATTGGTCTTGCACCTGTTCGCTGCGTAATAGATAATGTTCTGGATTGGAGAGATGATTATAAAGATGTTACAATTATATATGGAGCAAGGTCTGTAGGTGATATAGTATACAAACAGGAGGTTGCCGAATGGAAAGCACGCCCTGATGTTAAAACGGTTGTTACGGTTGACCCTGGTGGCGAAACAGATGGATGGGATGGTGAGGTCGGGTTTGTTCCTACTATAGTTGAAAAATTAGCACCAAAAGCAGAAAATACATTTGCAGTAATCTGCGGACCTCCTGTTATGATTAAGTTTACTATGCCGGTTCTTGAGAAACTCGGATTCAAAGAAGAAAACATTTTCACGACACTCGAAAACAGAATGAAATGCGGTCTCGGAAAATGCGGAAGGTGTAACATAGGCAATGTTTATGTATGCAAAGACGGACCTGTTTTTAATTATACGCAAATGAAAGCACTGCCTCAGGAATTTTGATTATATAAAAGCCCGGTTATCAGCCGGGTTTTTTGTTTCTTTAATTTCAAGGAATAACGAAATGGCTTGAAAAGTTTTAGAAACCTTAATAATTTTAACACAGATTCAAAATATTCCTCTTTAGTGTAACGGTTAGCACATAACTCTCTGAAAGTTACGGTTGTGGTTCGAATCCACAAAGAGGAACACGTATAAAATAAAGGCCCTTCTTGTTGAGACAAAGAAGGGCTTTGTTTTAATTAATATTTATAAACTAAGCCTACTTCTTTTTCAAAAGACCAAGACCTTCAAGTGCTGATGCATCATTAGGACTCAACAACAACACTTTATTAAATAAAACTTCTGCATCGCTACCTCTTCCCAGCTGGAAGTTAGCCCAACCGAACATAAGTACTGAAGAATAATCTGTCGGATACAGGTTTACAATTTTTTCAAAGCAGTTATATGCCTTCTGATAATCCGGTCTGTAATAATATATTGTTCCGAGTTTATAAAGGACAGATGTATTGTTTGGGTCGATATTCAGAATTTCGTTGTACATATCAGCTACCTTTGTCCAATCTTCTAAAGCTGCCGCAGGGTTGACATATCCCAGCCTTGCTTCAATAGAATAAGGCATTATTTTCGTCGCTGTCTGGTAATATTGCATTGCCTCTTTATGTTGTAAGTTCAGATAGTTTAACCATCCCAGGCGTAAGTTGACCTCGTAATTACTGCCGCTGTAAACAGGCGTCAACGCATCGATTGCTTCTTTGTACTGTCCGCTTGCTTCATATTTATAGCTTAGCTTAAAAGCGTTTTGCAAGTCGTCGTTTGAAAATGTTCCGCTCTTTTGTGCATATATTTGTGACACAATGAGCAGAACAAACACAAACAGAAATAACTGTTTCGATTTTTTTAGAATGTCCATTTGATACCTCCAATGAGTTTATGAATTAATAAATTATTAGTTGTAATTGTTGTAATACCGGTAGTATTTGTTTTGGTAATATCGTATTCCTGTGATAAAAGTAAGTATCTGAACGAAAGTTCAACATTCTCTGAGATTGGTGAAATAATGTTAAATCCGGCCTTATATTTAATCTTATCAACATTATTATATATTATGAAAGCATTGCTTTCGCTGTAATTGAGAATCGGACCTGATGTAAAAACCGCCTCCAGCCAGAGTTTATCGGCAACTTTGAAACCAAGTTTTTCATCAAAAATAAAACTTGTGACTGCACCACTTGAATCATTACTTTTATTATTATGCAAAGTGAAATTCGTAACGTTGTAAAAGTTTAAGTTTCCAAGCGGATACCAGATAAACGTAAATGAATTCTGGTTTTGCTTTCCACCGTTTAAGTTAGCAAAGACGGTTGTTAATCCCAGCTCTGTATGTCCAAGTCTTTTTGACAAGGATAAATTACCGACAAAATCATTTGATGTAGACGTCAGCGTTGTAAGTAATAACGGCTCCGACTCTTCGGTCTTAACGTTCAGGTAATGAAATGCTGTAGTAAGATTAGCCCCTTTGCCCAGATAAAAACCCAGATTCAGATAGTATTCATTCTGCTTAACTGTCGCCGGGAATCCCATAGTTCCGTTAATTCCATCCTCAAACTGTTTTATTGAATTTACTACAATATTGTTATAGCCCTGAAACGCCGAAACCCTCTCTCCTATTGAATGAAACAAACTTAGGTTTATGTATGTTTCGCTCTTAAATACGTTTTGAGTTCCGGATATATCCTGACTTCCGAATATACTCATATTTGTTTTGCTTTTATATTCCTGATTAAACGAATATCCCGCCTCGGAATAGGCACCTTTGAAAAATTCAGGCTCTTTATATTGCGCCTTCCTTTTTAGTTGTGCGGGTAGTCTTTTAGCCAGTATATTTGCCTCTGATTCCTGCCCCGAAAACCGATATGAATAATATAAATATTCCAAGCCGATAGAATCCTTTGGACTAAACGAAACGGCTCTTTCAAAATGAGGAAGCGCGGACATATAATTCCCTTCTTGATAATAAGAAATGCCAAGTCTCAGTCTCAGGAAATAAAAATCAATACCACTGTCAATTGCTGCCGACCCGGCATCTCTGAGTCCTTCCCAGTTTGACTTCATGTATAAGTCATAAGTTTTCTTGTCAACCGAAGCATTGTATTTCTCCTGTGCGGTTACCGTCAACGCAAGTAACAAAAAGAATACCGCTATTGCTATTCTATGCATTTTGCCCTTAATGTTTTGTTTTTCAAAAATACTGATATTTCGTTTATCCCTTTCTTTGAAACTTTGATTTCAAATTTAACCCCTTCTGTTTTTAGCTCGAGGAATGATTTTGTTACACTTGAATTGAATGTTAGTAAAGACGGATTAATCTCGTCGTCTTTTTCCTTATAGACAAGATTAAAATCTGCCTTAAGGAAAACATAAAACGGCGCTATGAAATCCTGAATTAATAAACCCGGCTTAGTATAAACATGGTTTATTGCGATTGTGTCTTCAACGTTCAGGTCCTTGTAAAATCCCAGCGGCGCCTTGTATGTTGCCAGGAAGAAATAATATAGTAGTGAGTGCTTGCTCCCGACAAAATTATAAAAATAAAACACTCTATCGTCATTTGCATAATATGCATAAGAATTTGTATGTTTGCAGTAAAGGTAAGAGACGTTGTAAATATCTGTTACCGATTCCCACTCTATCACTGTCCGTTTACCTCTTATATCGACCTCAAACTTAATCTTCTGCCCGGGAAGAAAATGAAACGCATTCTTCATAAGTGAATTAACTTCAAGATTACTCACTATGTCGTGAAGTTCTGGCTTTGAGTATGACTTGAATGAGAGAGTATTAATCTCTTTTCTCAGGTAATAACCCAGAGGGTAATCAACTGTTTCTGCCCCCACCACAGGTACCGCCTGTAATTGGAAGTGCATATGTGGCTCAGGTGAGCGCCCTGAATTACCACAGGCAGCAATCATCTGTCCTGCTTTAATCCATTCTCCTTTTGAAACTTTAAAAGAATATGGTTTCAGGTGGCTTATCTGTGAATAAAACCCGTCACTGTGTTTTATAATAATACTGTTTCCCCAGTTTGATTCTAAATTAATATCACCAATAGGGTTATCTGGGATTCCGTCAACAATTTCTTCAACGATTCCGTCAGACGGAGAAAGTACTGCCTTGTTGTAACAATGGTAGTCCTCTAAAGCCACGCCTTCTCTACTGTAAGTATTATGGTCAAAATCTCTTATCACAAAATCCCAGGCATACCGCCATTTATCCTGATGTGTTATTTCTCCGTTATGTGCCTGCGAAACACTCCATTCTCCGAAAAATGGCAATCGCATCGAAAAATATACTTTGTCTCTGTATCTGTGGTTGTTATTAACAAAATTGTACAGATTTATTTCGGGTGATGCCGACTGAACCGAAACCTCAGTAAGTGTACCTGTTTTATAAATTCTTGCTTTTATTACAATAAGAAACGAAATTACTATTATGTTAAATGGTAAAGAATAAACAACCAGCCCCCATGGAGCAAGTATCTGGTGAACAGAGTAAGTTATCAAAGTAGTAATAGGTATTAATACTACTGCCCAGGTGTACGATGCCCTGGAAGGTATTAGAAAATATCCACCTATGGCTATGGAAGTTAAAATAAAATTAATTCCTATGTCTGCAAACGGCAGGTGGGTTACGTTTATTCCGATTAACTGATAAAAGAAATAAGCGGCATAGAATCCTATTAATGACAAACTAAACCCGATTCTTGAATAATAAAACAACCCTATTGCAAGAACAATTCCGGACAATAGTTTCTGTTGAAAAAATATTCCGCCTAAAGAAAGGAAATAAATTCTTAGTGAAGCAGATATTCCCAGTGTATTCCACCATCTGTATACATCAAGAACCCTTTCGCCTCCCAAACCATAAACATAATTAACAAAGTATATATCACGGGTGCTTATAGCAAGCAATGGAATTTCTCTTGAGGCAAGCGTTATTATCCAGAAAGATATCAGGAGCGGTAAGCTTAAGTATGGGACGTAATATTTGTCGAGTACTCTTTCTATTGTTACTAATACGAACAGCGTCATCACCGACGCTATCATAATAAGCAGTACAACTATCCAGCTCATTTCCATATGCAGGCCGATGCCAACGCCAAGCAACAACGAATTAAATCCGTAAAAACCTTTTTGAACTTTATACTTGTCAAACCCGAGAAATTCTGCCGCAAGGTTTGTTGTAATCACGGCAACCAGTCCACATAGTCCTGAGAAAATATCAAAGAACGATACCAGCAGAAGTATTAGTGCAAATATAATCTTATCCGAAAAGAAAATTACGGAATAACTGTTAAGCGTACTCGATATTAATCCTTTTGATTTCAATTAATCTTATTTCTTAAGTTTAAGGTGTTCCGGCATTCTTTCAAGTGATGTAATTGCAGCATTCGTTTCGTGGTCTCTTATTACGTGAGCCTTTTCCTTTGTGTCAATCATCACTACCCTTGGCCTTAATGTTATAAACTGCATCCATTGAGTCATATTGTACGCACCGATTCTGCTGATTACAACATTGTCTCCTCTCTTCATAGGAGGTAAACTTACAGATTCTCTTATCTGGTCAATGTTCATACACAAAGGGCCGTAAACACTCGTTACTTCAGTATGCTGAGAAAAATCCTGCGCCGGAGTTATCTTGTGCTCATACCAGAATGCTGTGAAGAGCAAGTTAACACCGATATCAAGTATCGTTGTACGTCGTCCGTCTGAAAGTTTTTTGTTCGCAATCACCGAACCAATTAAACTTCCTGCGTCATCAATTAAAGCCCTTCCTGTTTCAAGAATCAATACAGGCAGATTTTCAGGCTCTATCTGTGAGTTTATTAAAGTTGTTGTAATTGCTTCTGCATAATCGTCAAATGATGGTGATGTGTCAATGCCCAGTAAATATGAGCCCTTCAAAGTATTCTTCGAAGCAAATCCACCGCCTAAATCAAGATAAGAAATATTATGATTAAATTTTCTCTTCAGATTTATTGCAAGGTCTGCAAGTTTCGTTGCCGCAATAGCATAAGCACTTGCTGTCAGCATAAATGTTCCTATGTGGCAATGTATTCCTGCTAAATCAAATTTCTTACTTAACATTATTCTGTTCAGAGCTTCCCACGCTTCTCCGTTTTCATAGTTGAATCCAAACCTGTCCCACATCGGATATATTCCCGTATCCATATTCACTCTTATTGCAACCTTCGGTTTATTCTTGTGCTTATCGGCAATGTCAATCAGCATATATAATTCATCAAAGTGGTCTATGTGAATGTAAGAATTGTTATCAATTGCTGTATGTAAATCATCTTCCGTTTTATCCGGACCATTGAATATAATCTTATTTCCCGGCACACCGTTTGAAATTGCCTTATCGTATTCAAACCTGGAAACTACTTCTGCCCACGAACCTTCCTGATGGAAAACATTACACACTGCATCTATGTAATTCGTTTTATATGACCACGCAAATTGTACCTTAGGATACCTTGTCTCAAAAGCACGTTTCGCTTCTGCGTATGTTTTGCGTATTGTCTTTTCCGAAATCACGTACAGTGGCGACCCGTGTTCTTTTACAAGGTCTTTAACTGCTACGCCGTCAAGATGTGTAATTGGTTCAAACTCTGTCTTCATGCCAAACTTGGACGAAATTCCGATGTTCAGCTTCTTTATTATAGGTCTTTCAAAATTTTCTTTTACCATATTATTATTGTGTTTTAAAGTTCTGCGTAAAGAGATAGTTTCTCAAATTCGTTTATGTCTGTTATTAAGTCGTATGAATACCTTATAAAAAGTTTTCCCACTTCGTATTTATCAAAAGGTCTTACGTTTTCACCAAGTGCAAGTTTTACAAGCGCTTCCGGCAAATTTTGTCCGGCACCTACCGATAAGTATACCCAGGCGGGAAGCCGCGGATTTATTTCTATCAAATAATATTCGTTTTCAGGTGTCTTAATCAGTTCAAGCTCCATTCCACCGCGCCATTTTGTCTGACTAATAATTTTGTCAGTAAGTTCTATCAGGTTTTCGTCGGCAAGCGTTATTCCTGCCCATGCTTTTCCCTTATCAGTGATATAAAGTTTTCTCATTGCAACAGCTCCCACAGTTGTGCCTTCGCCGTCACCAAGTGCCACAACGTTTACTTCTGTTCCTGCTATGTTTTCCTGTATTATTATCGGAAACCCCCATTTTGCAGATATTTTTCTCACGTTTGCTCTTGCCTGCTCAGGATTGTATGCAATCGTTGCGTCATAAAACTTTCCTTTTATAAACACAGGATACCTGAAATCTTTCATTGTACTTTCAATTTCATTTTCCGAAAATATTGTTTTGCTTTTCGGAACTTTCACACCGTATTTATCCCCAAAGTCGGGAAGGTTTGACTTATGCCTTTCTTCGTATTGTTCAACAGTCGGTAAAAATGTTTTTATGCCGATGTCTTCAAGGTCAGCAGAAGCCTTCATAAACGTATAAAGCTCAGCATCAAAATTTGGAACGAGAACATCAATTTTTTCAATGTTGTTTATATACTCAATTCTTTTCAGCAGCACGTCTGATCCCGCCGTTGGATATGGTATATGGTATGTCTTGTTCACAAGGTCATGCATATATATTCCGGGCTCAAGATTCTCGTAAGCCAATCCAATTATCTTTGTGTTGAATTCCTGCGAGTCAAGTACTCCCCTTATGAAGGGTATGCCCGGACCCGGATTGTCAATGTTGTTCAGACCCGTAGTCGCAACCGTTAAGTTTCTCTTTACCATTCTTTGATTTCTTTTATTCATTATCTAAAATGTTAAAAGTCTTTAATGCACTAAAATAATCGTCTAAGGATTTATCCAGTTCTGGTGCAGAAACATCATACTTGTCAGCGAGTTTCTTTTTGATTTCATCTTTGGTAAGATTCTGTTTTACGAATTCTATAATCTCTACGCCTATTGGGTTTATGGAGTAAGAGTCTCCCGTACCTGCGTCGAATACAAAACCTGTTTCGCTTAGTGCGACTTTTCTGTTAATCTTCATAATTATTATTTATTGTGTTTTGAATAATCTTTTATTCTATCTTCCCGGTGGTCTTTCTCCCGGAGGCGGTCTGTCACCCGGCGGACGTCTGTCTCCCGGGGGTGGTGCTCCCATTGGCGGCGGTGATTGTGTTTCTAAACCTCTAACCAGATCTACTAGTATTCTGTCAAACTTTACTTTCTGGTTTTCGTTGCAGATATTTCTAACTTCTTTGAAATGTTCGTATGTAAGCAGTTCCATTGCTTTGTTGTTTTCAGACAGTTTTCCCGCAATCTCTTTTGCCTTCGCATCATCTCCTGTTTTAATGCAATCAAACAACTGATCTTTAAGTTCTTTTGTTTGTCCCATAATCCTTTGAACTCCCTGATGGTGTTCAGATTTCAGCGTATCAAATTTGTTTAACTGTTCTCCTGTAAGCCCTAGTTCATCCGCAAGAAACGAATTGTTTTTGTCAGGTCTTGGCGGCCGCATCTCCAGCTCTGCCTTTACCTTTACGGTTGTATACCAGACAAAACCCATTGTTGCTATATTTATCAGAAGTAAAACTCCTACCAATATGTATAACGATTTTATTTTTAATCCCGGATTCATCTCATTAATAAATTATATTGTAAACTGTGTTTATATTATACTCTTTCGAAATCGACTGTATGCTCTCGCTTTTCACACTGTTCTTAACGCTGCTTGCATCCTTATAAAAATACGCAAGCGTCAGAACGTTCAGCAAAACTATTATCAGCAGTGCAACCACATAATTCACTCGCAGTATCGGCAGTCTTTCGTTCGCCTCTTCTTCTATCCTCGCATGTACACGCTGAAACATATAAGGATTGGCTTTCACTTGCTCCAGCCCTTCAACACTCTGCATTGTCTTGTCTATTTCCTCTTGTAAATTTTTACTCATACTCTTTTCTTTCTTTAATAAAAAATTATTTCCACCACCAACTCTCTTCATCGCTTTGTCACCTTGTCACTTTGTTACCTTTTCACCGCTCTTAAAACATTAGATGCCGCAATTCCCAAAAACTTGCGGTTAAATTTTATCAAAATAATAATTCTCTAAATATTTCTTCAGATTAGCTTTTGCCCTGAACAGCAGCGACTCCACCGAAGCCACACTCACCTTCATTATCTCGCTTATCTCCTTGTACGAAAACTCCTCAACCTTGCTCAGCGTAAACGCCGTCCTCTGTGTTTCGGGTAGCTTCGCAATTGCCTTAAACATCACCGCAGCCCGTTCCTTATTTTCCAGCTTCACGCCCGGATGTTCAAAATCGGGAATCTGCATCTCCTTGGTCTCCGCAAAAATCGAAGTCATAAAACCAAACCTCTTCTTCCTGCTTCTCTTTCTGATAAGTTCTAAAGATTTGTTAACGGCTATTCTGTAAAGCCATGTATTAAGCGATGAGTCTTCCCTGAAATCACCAATCGAATTAAAAACTTCCACAAAAACTTCCTGTGTCAAATCCTCCGCATCTTCCACGTTCTGTATCATCCCAATCGTTACATTATATATACGGTCTTTATATAAGTTTACCAGCTCTTCAAAAGAGTCCTTATCCCTTTTCTTCAAACCGTTTATTAATACATTCTCTTCCAAATTATATACTCAAAATTATTCTTTGCATCTTTCTGTTATTTATATTAACAATTAACGTGCCATACAATACGACGATATATGCCCAAAAACCCGCATATCATACTGAAGTTTTTCGTAAAGTCTCAATTTTTGGTAAATGCTTCGGCACATTTGTCGAAACCCTCTAACCTTTTTATTCGTTTAAACTCTTTAAACAAGGTTTTCTTTGTGGCACAGCAATTGCTTATTAGAATATGAAATTAAACAATGAAACATTTAATTAAAATATAAATTAGGAGTAAAAAATGAAATTTCAAAACAATTCAGTGTTCGCTATAATTCTGGCTGTAATTATGATAATCCTACTGGCAGGAATTACGTTTGCACAGCGCAACACAACAGACACATTCACACCTGTAACCATCACAGGAAATATCACGGAAGTAAACCATCCAATCGCAAACTTCAAATCCGAAGATGGCACAGTTTATCAAATCCATATGGGACCATACTGGTACTGGCTCGATAACGGCTACAAATTAAACAACGAATCCGCAGTAATCAAAGGCGAAGTCAAAACCGTAAACGGAGTCAACGAACTCTACCCTGTCGAAGTATCACAGAACAGTACAACCATAAAACTCACAGACGAGAAAGGCACTCCACTCTGGGCAGGAAACTGGGGCAATGGCAACGGACGCGGAAACGGCTATGGCTGGAACAACGGAACCTGCAAATACGACTCATCAAAATGCGCAAATTGTGTCAACAAAGATAAATGCTGCAAAAATAATAACGGCGTCTGTCCAAAAGGAAACAACGAAAAATGTACTGGCTGTAAACAAGGCAACGGTAATGGCAACGGATGCAAATATGGAAAAGGCAATGGCAACGGAAATGGCAATGGATACGGCTGGAGAAACGGCAATGGCAACGGCAATCGCTGGGGCAACTGCCAGAGAAACACCACAGACAATTCGGATAACTCCACCGGAAACCAAAACGGTCGCGGCTGGAGACAAAACTGCCCGAACAGAACAAAGTAATTCCCTTAATTTAGTATATTTTCCCTCTAAGAGGTGCCGCCATGGCACCTCTTTTAAATTTTCAGTGCACTAAAAAGGACTTGACTTTAAGAAGATAATACATTATATTTGTAAACAAATTATATTCAAGCATTTTTTGTTAGGAAAGCAATATTTGAATATATTCCTTCAAAAACACCAAAAAACAACCCCACAAAAAAAGAATCAAAAAAATGGCGTAGTAGTGACGTATCGGTAGCGTATTTATGGCGTATTGGTTTGCTAATTATCTACTATTCGGAGGCTTAGAAGTGGTTAAGATGATTGAAATATGAGCTATTTCGATTATGGAATTTGACCTTTTGTCTTTGAGCGGCAAATACAATACTGGGACAGAAAAGAGGATATGTAACAATAAAATTAAGCGCATTTATTTGCTATTTTGACTTCTCCCCAAGTATCACACTCTTCGCCAGCTTATCCACCATCTCATTCCAGTAAACTCCTGTATGACTACTAATCTTCACCCATTCAATCTTTATCGTCTGTTTCTTCATAAAATCCCTGTAATACTTCGTCGAAATCAAATTTGCCTTCCACTGCCCCAGCGCCCAGTACTTTAATCCGTTATAGTCATAATACAAACGAATCTCTTCTATCCCGTTCTCATTGCAATACTTCACTGCCTCTATCACCGCCTTTATCTCACCCGTTATCTGTCTCGAACTTTTTATCTTATCCGTATTCACTAGTCCCGAAATTTCTTTTAAAACTTTCCCGTCCTTCCTCACAATCGCCCCGTAGGAAGTCAAATCATTAAAGCACGAACCGTCAACATCCACCTCATAACCCTTATTCGTGTAAGTCCCGCCGCTGTTCGCCTCAGCCATATCAAGCTCCAGAATCCTCTTCAGCTCTTTTGCCGTTGTCTTATCTTTTATCTCCTGATAAGTTGTCGTAAAAGTTTTCTTCCTCGGACTATAATACAAATTAATTCCGCCAACACCTTCCAGTTCCACCTTCACCGAATAATCCCTGAACGATTCATCGTCAACCGTTGCAGGATATCCAGCAAGCAGCAACTTTTCCACGAGAGTCCACGCAGTTTCTTCTATTACTTTTCTGTATTTCATGCGCTAAAATTAACAATAAAACTTCAAACTTAAACTCTATTAAATCCTGTATTGAACATTAATTTTCTCTGTGGAATAAGTTATTTTAATACTTATTCAAATATTCAATTGAATATGAAAAGCAAATAGATTATTTTGAAATTAACTTTATATAAAAAATTTGAAAACAATGAAACGGACAACAAGTTTATTAGCCGGAGTAGTTCTTGTTCTATTAGTTTTATCCATCTCATCGTGTAATAAAAAAGAAGAACAACAAAATGTTACTGAACAAAAAGAGCAGTATTCTAACAAAGAAAAAGAGTTAAAAGACAAAGAAGATTTCTTGAAAATCAAAGAAGAACAGCTTAAACAGTGGGAAGAAAGACTGAAGAAAGCTGACTCTACTTTGCTTGCATCCGGAAAAGATTCCGAAAAGCTCACGAAAGATTCTGTAGTAATGTCTAAAGATTCTGCAAAGTTAAAAGAGAAAGCACTCAAGGAAAAGAAAATGGAAGAAAAGGAAAAAGACCTTAACAAAAGGCTCGACAATCCTAAGGTAGCCGTTAACGATTATCTTGAGTACATTCAAAGAGGTATAGGAGACAACAAAACCTTCGATGCAAACATGAAGAAAGCAAGTGATGTATGGGAAAACCGCACTGCTGACAGCTTCAAAAAGAATTATAAAAATGTAAAGAAGTTTACTGTTGTCGAAGAACCAAAAGTTGTTTCTCAGAAAGGCAGCAACGCCTCGGTAAAGGTAAAAGTGAAACAGTCCATGGTTGGCGCAGACGGCAAAGAAACAGAAAAGGAAAATGTAATAACTTACAATCTTGTTGCCGATAAAAACGGTAAATGGAAAATCAAAAGCAACTTAGTTAAATAAGAATAAATTAAACAAACATGAGCATATTAGTAAATAAAAAATCGAGAGTTCTCGTTCAGGGCATAACAGGTTCCGAAGGAACATTCCACGCTACACAGATGATAGAATACGGAACGAACGTAGTCGCAGGTGTAACACCAAACAAAGGCGGTACATTCTTCAACGATTCAGTTCCTATTTTCAATACAGCTAAAGAAGCAGTCGAAGCAACAAAGGCAAATGTATCTGTAATCTTCGTCCCTGCAGGCTTTGCGGCTGATGCAGTTATTGAAGCAGTTTCGGCGGGCATTGACCTTGTTGTTTGTATCACGGAAGGAATTCCAGCAAAAGATATGGTTAATGTTTATGACCACGTGCAGAATTTAAACCGCAACGGCCGTTCGGTCAGATTTATCGGACCAAACTGTCCCGGTATCATCAGCCCGGGTGAATGCAAGATTGGTATTATGCCGGGTTTTATCCATAAAAAGGGAAGAGTCGGTGTCATCTCGAGAAGCGGAACCCTTACATACGAAGCGGTTGACCAGTTAACAAAACTCGGCATCGGTCAGTCCACCTGTATCGGTATTGGCGGCGACCCTGTAATCGGAACAAGGTTCATCGACGCTATAAAATTATTCAACGAAGATAAAGATACTGATGCAATCGTAATGATTGGCGAAATCGGTGGTAACGCAGAAGAAGAAGCCGCATATTTTATAAAGAAACATGTGAAGAAACCTGTCGTAGGATTCATCGCAGGCAGAACCGCTCCTCCGGGAAGAAGAATGGGACATGCAGGTGCAATCATTGCCGGCGGTAAAGGAACAGCAGCAGAAAAGATGGCAGTTATGATGGAGTGTGGTATTCACGTTGTTGAATCTCCCGCAGATATCGGCAAAACAATGCAGGCAGCGCTTGAGAAATTAAACGCAAAAAAATTAAAAGCCAAAAAAGAGAAGAAGAACATAAAGAAAGCAAAGAAAGATACGAAGAAAGAAAGCAAGAAAGTTCATAAGGCTTTAAAAAAAGCCGCAAAGAAAGTAACAAAGAAGAAGAAATAATTGAAACTGACAACTATAAAGATAAATAATGCAAAGTTCTTTGCATACCACGGAGACCTCGAACACGAAAAGGTCTTCGGCAATCAGTTTGAGGTTGACATTGAAATGATATGTGATTTAACCGAACTGAAAGAGACGGATAAACTTACAAAAACAGTCAACTATCTTACTGTCTATAATCTTGTGAAAGAAATATTCGGCAAAGAGAAGTTTAACCTTGTAGAAACTGCAAACATAAAAGTTTGCGAGGCTATAATGAGTAATTTTGTACTGGTTCAGAAAGTGATTGTTAAAATCAGAAAGCCAAATGCTCCGCTTGGTATTATAGATTCAGTTGAAGTAATTAATGAGTTAAGCAGGAATTGAAAACCAATGTATTCCTTGGCTTAGGCTCAAACATTGACGACAGAGTAACGCACATAAATACTGCAACATTTTTAATAGGAAGTTGCAGCGAAATAAAGATAGTAAAAAGTTCATTGGTATACGAAACGGAACCCTGGGGAATCAGGAACCAGAAAGCTTTCTACAATCAGGTTTTAATGCTGGAATGTTCTTTGCTTCCCGAAGACTTATTATCTTTTGTTAAAGAGGTTGAGGTAAAGTCCGGGAGAACCCAGAGGGATAAATGGCACCAAAGAGAGATTGATGTAGATGTTCTGTTCTATGATAACGAGGTTGTATCAACAGACAGTTTCTGCCTTCCTCATAAAGAAGTACAGAACAGAAAATTTGTTCTGGTACCAATGTGTGAAATAGCAGAAGAGTTTGTGCACCCCGTTTTAAAAAAATCAATGAGGGTTTTACTAAACGAAACAAAAGATATTTCAGAAGTTAAACTATATAAGTAAAGATATTTATATTTGTCACAAATTAAATACATAGCAATCGAAGGGGTAATTGGCGCGGGCAAAACATCGCTTGCAAAAATGATTTCAGAAAAGTTAAACGCCAAACTTGTTCTTGAGAGTTTTGAGGATAACCCTTTTCTTGAAAAGTTTTATAAGAACCCGAGAAGGTATGCACTGCACACGCAGATGTATTTCCTTCTGTCACGGTATAAACAATTACTGGAACTACGCCAGGACGATTTATTCCATAATTATATCATCTCAGATTACATATTTGAGAAAGATAAAATCTTTGCTTACCTGAACCTTGCCGATGATGAACTTGAGCTCTATGAAAAAATGGTTTCGTTTATAGAAAGAAACCTTCAGACTCCGGACCTTGTGATTTATCTTCAGTCAACAGTGGAAAGGTTAATGGCAAACATTAACAAGCGCGGAAGGCCTGCCGAGAAGCAGATGAGCGAGACTTATATATCAGACCTTAATGAAGCATACAACTATTTCTTCTTTCGTTTTAAAGCATCCAGAGTTATGATCGTAAACGCAACGGAAATAGATTTTGTAAACAACAAGTATGATTTCGACGAACTGGTAGCCGAAATACTTAAACCAGAACACGGAAATATTGAATATTTCAACCCGTCAGTAAAGAAAGCCGCAAACAAATAATGCTACGATTTTTAGGATACCTGTTTCTGTTTTATATTATCTATTTTGTTATAAAGCATATTGTAAGAATTTATTCAGCCGGTAAAGCAAAAAAGGATACCGTTAAAAATACCGGTCCGAAAGTTGGGACAAAACCACAGATAGATAAAGATAAGATTGTAGATGCCAAATACGAAGAACTTTAATATCATTCCGGAAGAAGTAAAAAATGTACTGATTGTCAGACAGCATCACCAGCTTGGAGACATGCTCTGTGCTTTGCCTATGTTTGCAGCTATTCGAAATAAATACCCACAAGCCCATATTACGTTAATCGCTTCCCCTGTCAGTTATGATATTTTAAAAAGTAAAGCAAACCCGTATCTCGACGAGGTAATCAATTTTAACAAACAGACAATCTTTCATATTCTGAGTTTTTTTAACGGCCTCTATTCCAGGAAATATGATATCGGGATTGTGCCTTCAACCGCATCGATATCCAGAACTTCTCACATTATAAATTATATTGCGGGCTCAAAAGTACGGGTTGGTGTCGAAAGCATAGGGAATAAGATTAACAAATCTGCGAACCTTCTGAACATTAAAAGTAAATTCAACTGGGACGAGAAGAAACTTCACCAGACAGAAAGAAACCTTGATATAAGCAAGTTGATAGACTGTGATATTTCAGAAACAGACAAGAAAAAGGTCAGGATTTATTTTGATAATTCAGAGAAAGAGTTTGTAAACAGGTTTTATGAAACTACATTCCCTGATAAAAGCAAACCGGTTTTTATGTTTCATCCCGGAGCTGCAAAAACTATGAACCGCTGGAACCCGTTTAATTTTGTAGACCTCATGGCGGTGCTTTACAAAACATATGACCCTTATCTTTGCCTTACTTCTGGACCGATAGATAAGGAAATTACCGATTTAATAAGAGACGAGTTATCACAATTAAACATTCCCTGCGAAGTTATTGAAAAAACGCCTATACGCAAAGTCGGGGCATTAATAGAAAAAGCAACGCTGTATATTACTAATGACACGGGGACTATGCATGTAGCTTCTTATGTTAATGCCAGTGTAGTTGGTTTATTCGGTCCTACTAACGGATATGAGTGGGGACCAGTAAACGAAAGAGGGTGTTATATTCAGTCACCGGGTAATGATATTAACGGCATAACGGTTGACAACGTTTTTGAATTATCAAAAAGTGTTATATTAAACCATTCAGTAAAATGACAAGTAAAATTCTTGCCGCAATAGATATCGGTACAAACTCTTTTCATCTTGTAACTGCAAAGGTAAATGATAAAGGTATTGTAAAAATCCTGTCAAAGGATAAAGAAGTAGTGCGCCTTGGAAAAAGTTCATCTGATATGAAGTACATTTCGCCCGATGCAATGGAAAGAGCTGTGAGCACACTAAAAAGGTTTAAGATAATCTGTGATTCATTTAATGCTGAAATCAGAGCGGTTGCAACGAGCGCCACACGTGAAGCTTTGAACAGGGATGAGTTTATTAATAAGGTTTCAGAAAGAACAGGAATTAACATTGAGGTTGTTTCTGGTTTCGAAGAGGCAAGGTTAATCTATCTTGGTATTCTTCAGGCCATTAATGTGTATGATAACCGGATCCTGCTGGTTGACATCGGGGGTGGGAGTACGGAATTTCTCGTAGGTGAAAAAGGTCAGGTTCATTATGCAAACAGCATTAAACTAGGGGCCGTTCGTTTAACGGAAAAGTTTTTTAATGAAGGGAAGTTCAGAAAAGAAAACATTGAAAATGCAAGGCTCCACGTAAGGAGTCTTATTAATCCAATTGTAAGACACATAAAAGAACAGAAGTATGATTTTGTGGTTGGCACATCGGGTACGATTACAACTCTGGGGTCTATGGTATACAGCAAGAATGCGGGAGAAGAGTTTTCGGAATTTAACTTTAATAATTTTAAGTATACAGATACCGAATTATCCGGTATTGTAAAAGAAATTCTGGGCTCGGACAATGTTCAGCAGATTAAACTACTGGACGGGCTGGATTCGCAAAGGGCCGATATTATTTCGGCGGGCGCTATCATTCTTGAACAGATTGTAAAGGAGATAGGCATCAAGGATATTACGCTTTCGAGTTATGCGCTAAGGGAGGGAATACTTTTTGACACAATCGACAAAGAGCACAATACTCTTCTGTCGGGAGACATGAAAAACATCAGGTACAGAAGCGTAATTAACCTTGCAAAACACTGCGGGTATGATGAAACACACACTGTTAAAGTGCTGAATATTGCAAATAAAATATTTGATTCTTTAATAGAAAAGTATGACCTGACAGAAAAGGACAGAGATGTACTTGAGGCGGCAACTATACTGCACGATATCGGGCACAGCATCTCGCACGCCCAGCACCACAGGCATTCATACTATCTGATAAAGAACTCTGAATTATTAGGGTTTAATAACGAGGAAATCGAAATGATTGCCAACGTTGCAAGGTATCATCGAAAATCTCATCCAAAAGTCAAACATCTGGAATTCAACAAACTTCCTGAGCAGAACAAACGGAAAGTTAAAATGCTTTCGGGTATTCTTCGTATTGCCGACGGACTTGACAGAGGACATAGTGCCGTCGTTAAAGATGTTCAGATAAGCATAAGGGACAGAGTATATGAGATAAAGATTGTAACGAACACAGACCCTACACTTGAGGTTTGGGGTGCGAATATGCGAAAGGAATTGTTTGAGGAATCATTTGGGTATACCATATTCATACGCTGATGTATGCACTACTATTGCTTACTACTCTTTAAAACTATATAGTATATTATGTTTTATATGAGTTACATATTTAATAATTTCAGGAAAAGGAAAGAAAACTTTATTGATAGATACTAAAAAAGCCGCCGAGAAAACAGTACTCGTTTATTTTGCCGTTAAAGACGGGAAGAATTCATATGACCACGTTCAGGCACTGGAAGAATTGCGTTCACTCGCAGAAACCGCAGGAGCGGAAGTTGTAAAAACTTATTATCAGTTTAATGACAACTTCGATTCGAGGTATATGATTGGCAAGGGGAAGGTAAGCGAGATTGCAGAATACGTTGAAGAGCACAAAATATCACTAGTCGTTTTTGAAGATGAACTGACATACACGCATTTAAGAAACCTTGAAAAAGAGATTAAGTGCAAGATTCTTGACAAGTCGAGCCTGATACTCGATATTTTTGCAAGGAATGCTAAAACGGCTCAGGCAAAACTGCAGGTTGAACTCGCACAACTGGAATATTCTCTGCCAAGACTTACAAGGCAATGGACACACCTGTCAAAACAGTATGGCGGCATCGGAACAAAGGGACCGGGCGAAACACAGATTGAAACAGACAGAAGATTAATCAAAAAGCGAATTTCTGTATTAAAAGAAAAACTTGAGAAAATAATCGTTCAAAGACAGACCCAGGCTTATGAAAGAAGAAACTTCATAAGGCTCTCTCTGGTAGGGTATACAAATGTAGGGAAATCTACATTGCTAAACCTTCTTACTGACTCCGATGTTTACGTTGAGAATAAACTTTTTGCAACCCTCGACACATCAACAAGGGTTATGAACCTGAGAACAAAAGACGCGAAAGATGTTGTATCAAAGTTTCCAAAGAAAGTTTTAATATCCGATACAGTGGGTTTTATAAAGAACCTGCCGCATAATTTAATTGAATCTTTTAAGTCAACTCTTTCTGAAGTGGTGGAGTCAGATGTTCTTCTTCATATTATTGACGTTTCTAACCCTAACTATGAAGACCAGATAGAAGTTGTAAAGAAAACTCTCGACGATATTGGCGCTAAGAAGAAAGTTGTACTGGAAGTTTTTAACAAGGTAGATGCACTTGAAAACAAGGAGGACATAAAAGGTCTCAGCAAGAAGCATAAAAACGCAGTATTCATTTCTGCGCAAAAAGGATTGAATATTCCCGGGCTTATGCTTAAAGTAAAAGACCTTATCACAAAAGACGTTAAAGAAACCATTATTAAATTGAAACCAGATGATTATAAGGGGTTAAACGATATTTATAAGAAGGCAGAAGTTAAGGAAGTAAAATACTTAAAGAACAGTATCAAAGTTAAAATAATAACAAACAAGAAAAACAAAGAGTTTTTAGAAAAGAAAATATAATAGCCATGAGTAAATCAGACTATAAAGGTGTAGATTATTATAATCTTGATGATTTGTACACCGACGAGGAAAAAGCAATAAGAGGCACCGTCAGGGATTTTGTTGACCACGAGGTGATACCTATAATTGAAAAGTATAACCAGGAAATGAAATTTCCTATGCACTTAATTCCTAAAATGGGTGAACTTGGTTTATTTGGCCCTACGCTTCCTGTGGAATACGGAGGAATGGGAATTAACAATGTTTCCTACGGTTTAATAATGCAGGAACTTGAAAGAGGTGACAGCGGAGTGAGAAGTTTTGCCTCGGTTATGTCAGGGCTTGTTATGTATCCTATTTATACTTATGGAAGTGAAGAGCAAAAGAAATTCTGGCTGCCAAAACTTGCTACCGCTGAAAAGATAGGTTGCTTCGGTTTAACTGAGCCGGACTTTGGAAGTAATCCGGGTGGTATGATAACAAAGGCAGAGAAAGTTTCAGACGGCTATTTGCTTAACGGTGCTAAGATGTGGATTACGAATGGAACGATTGCCGATGTTGCCGTCGTATGGGCAAAACTTGACGGTAAGGTGAAAGGCTTTCTCGTTGAAAAAGGAACGAAAGGTTTTTCGGCACCCGAGACCAAAGGGAAACTTTCTCTTCGTGCATCCGTTACGTCAGAACTGGTATTTGAAGATTGTTTGATTCCCGCAGAAAATATTCTACCAAAAAGCAGTGGGCTGAAATCTCCTTTGTCGTGTCTTACTCAGGCAAGATATGGTATTGCCTGGGGGGTTATTGGAATGGCAATGCATTGCTATCATACAGCGCTTGAATACACAAAGTCGAGAATTCAATTCGGCAAACCTCTTGCGGCATTTCAGATTACGCAGGAGAAACTTGCGTATATGTTAACTGAAATTACGAAAGCACAGTTGCTTGATTACAGACTTGCACAGATGAAAGATAACGGAACAATGAGACCTCAGCACGTTTCTATGGCAAAAAGAAACAACTGTGAACTTGCCAAGACGATAGCTTCAATGGCAAGAGAGATGCTTGGTGCAAACGGTATACTCGATGAATATCCGATAATGAGGCACTTAAACAATATTGAATCTGTAAAGACATACGAAGGTACTCACGAAATGCACACATTAATTCTCGGTGAAGATGTTACCGGCTTTGCTGCGTTTGAATAATAAGCAATAAATTTATTAATGAAAAAGTTTGAAATACCGGTATTCTACAGAAGTCCGTTAATAACGAAGATAAAGAAACTTCGTGACGCAAAAGATCCGAGGAAAAAAGATTATTTACCAACATCTTTGAATTTTGGCCCTGTGGAATTTTTAATAGCAAGACACTTTGGTTTTTGTTACGGAGTCGAAAACGCTATCGAAATTTCTTATAAGGCTATAGAAGAAAACACGGATAAAAGAATATTTCTTCTGAGCGAGATGATTCATAACCCAGAAGTAAATGGCGATTTGATTAGCAGGGGCGTTAAGTTTATAAGTGATACAAACGGAAAGCAACTGATAGAATGGGGAGAACTGAAGTCTGACGACATAGTTATTATTCCTGCTTTTGGAACCACTGTTGAGATTCAGCAGAAACTTTATGAACTTGGAATAGAAGCAATTAAATACGATACGACCTGTCCATTTGTGGAAAAGGTATGGAACCGTGCCGCCTCACTTGGAAAGAGCGATTTTACCGTTATTGTTCATGGAAAGCATAAACACGAAGAAACAAGAGCAACATTTTCACACAGCAAGGAAAACGCACCTACAATAATAGTGAGAAATATTGAGGAAGCACAGATTCTCGGTAAGTATATTCTTGGTGAAACAAACGAAAAAGTGTTTAATGAATATTTTAGAGATAAACTTTCTCCCGGGTTCAACATTAAAAAGCATTTGTCAAAGGTTGGGGTTGTAAACCAGACAACAATGCTGGCATCTGAAACGCAGGCTATTTCCGACTACCTGAAAAACATAATGACTCTTAAATTCGGAGAAGAAAATATTAAAGAACATATTGCGGATACCCGTGATACTTTGTGTTATGCCACTCATGATAATCAGCGCGCAACGTTGTCATTACTGGAACTTGCCGCCGACCTGGCTATTGTTGTCGGTGGGTACAACAGTTCCAACACTTCTCATATAGTTGAACTTTGTGAGGAAAGACTGCCGACATATTTTATTTCAAGTGCCGATAAGATGGAAAGCAAAACTATTATTCGTCATTTTAAGTTCGCCGAAGGTGTTGAGCAAACAACAAATAATTACCTGCCTCAGAAAGAAAAGGTTAAGATTATTCTAACGAGTGGTGCATCGTGTCCAGATGCTGTCGTTGATGAAGTGTTAACAAAAACACTTTCGTTCTTTAAGGATGTCAGGAATGCTGAGGAGGTGATAAACGAGTATGAATCAGGTTTATGAGTAAGGAATTTTTAAGGGTTTGCACGGTTGATGAAATTGAAGAAAGAAAAGGGTTTCGTTTTATAATTGATGACGTTACCGATATTGCTTTATTTAAAGTTGATGGAATTATATATGCTGTGGATAATGTCTGTCCCCATAATCACACCCCGAAAATGCATCTTGGTTACATTGAAGACGAGCACGTACTCTGCCCTGTTCATTTCTTTAAGTTCTCACTAAAGACAGGAAAGCTGACAGGCGAGGCAGGGTGTACATTACCGGTTTACGAGGTTAAAATTGAGGGTAACGAGGTTTTCGTTGAAAAGCCCGATAATAAATTTTTTAACTTTGACTTTTAAATGAAGGCCATTCTTTCTAAAAAGATTAAAGAAATTTGTTTGCTGGAAGGTTTCTTTAAAGTAGGGTTCGCTAAACATGAGAGACTTTCAAACGAGGTTAATCATTTAAAAGATTGGGTTAGCGAAGGGCGAAACGCAGGTATGGGCTGGATTTCAGGAAACCACGAAAAAAGAGAAGACGTATCATTAATTCTTAATAATGTTAAAAGTGTAATATCCCTTGCTTATGTTTATGACACACCGTTTATTCATAATGATTCTATGCCAAAAATATCGAGATATGCCTGGGGAGAAAAAGATTATCATAAAGTTTTGAAAAAAAAGTTGAAGGTTGTTTGCAAAGAAATAGAGAGCCTGTGTGTAAACGTACAGACAAAGTTTTATGTTGATGACGGGCCTGTGATGGAAAAAGCCTGGGCCGTAAAATCGGGAATAGGCTGGATGGGGAAACATGGCAACGTAATTGATTCCGAAGCAGGGAGCTTCTTTTTCCTTTCGGAAATATTTATAAATAAAGAACTGGAATACGATAAACCGGTTGACGATTTATGTGAAACCTGCAGAGTGTGTGTGGATGCGTGTCCGACAGGTGCAATTTATAAGGAGTATAAAGTTGATGCAAATTTGTGTATATCGTATCATACAATTGAAAACAGAGCCGATATACCTTCATACATAGATTTATCAGGATGGATATTCGGCTGTGATATTTGTCAGGATGTTTGCCCGTATAACAAGAGAATAATCTTTACGGAAGACAAAAGTTTTTATCCGATGATGGAAATTTATGAGAAAGATATATATGAATTGAGCGAAATAAATGAAGAAGGGTTTAATAAAGTGTTTGCAGATTCGCCTGTGAAAAGAGCAAAGTATTCAGGCTGGAAAAGAAATCTGAACAGAATGTTGTAATAAGTCGTTTTCATAATAAAATCTAATACAATCGATTGGGGGTTGTAATCAGTGGAAGAAATACTTCGGAAGTTAGAAATTCTGCAAAAACAAATGCAGGAAAATGCAATTAAGCAGGATTCAAAGGCTGATTCAAAAGAGAATCAAGATCCGGAAAAAATAAGCGGTATAGTTTTTAATAAGACAGATAAGGAAGGCGCCCTTAAGGGAAGTTCCTTCGACAAAAACAGTAAAAAGCAGTAGAGGCTCTTTTGTACAAAGCTGAATATGGAATAATGTTTAAATTATCAGTGTTCCGGGGTATTATTCTATAAAAAATTATGTGTAATGTTTTGCAGGAAATGAAAAAGGCGGGATAACCCGCCTTTTTGTTATAACTCGAAACTAATTATTTTTTCTTTGATTTCGTCTTGTTTTTCTTTGCTTTTTTCTCGGCCTTCTTCTTTCCTTTTTTGCTGCCGAAGAGTGCACCGTGATTGTACTCTATAGAAGCTCTTGCAGCTGCAAGTCTTGCTATAGGAACTCTGAATGGTGAACAGCTTACGTAATCAAGTCCGAGCATATGACAGAATTCAACTGAGTTTGGTTCTCCGCCGTGTTCTCCGCAGATTCCGAGTTTGATGCCGGGTCTGGTAGCTCTTCCTCTTTCAACTGCAATTTTCATGAGTTCTCCGATACCATATCTGTCAATAACCTGGAACGGATCGTGTTGTAAAATGTGCTGCTCAAGGTATTCAGGAAGGAATCCACCGATATCGTCTCTCGAGAATCCAAAACCCATTTGCGTCAGGTCGTTTGTTCCGAATGAAAAGAACTGTGCATATTTTGCAATGTAATCAGCAACGAGTGCCGCTCTCGGAATTTCAATCATTGTACCAACTAAATGGTTTATTTTCTTCAGGCCGAATTTTTCACAGACTTCTTTGTAAACTTTTTCTATAATTACATACTGATGTTTCAACTCTCTTGAAGTACATGTAACAGGAATCATAATTTCAGGAAATGGTTTCTTTCCTTCATTCAAAAGTTCTGCGGCTGCTTCAAAGATTGCACGGATTTGTACTTCTGTTATTTCAGGATATGTGATGCCAAGCCTGACACCGCGATGCCCGAGCATAGGATTGTTTTCGTGTAATGAATCTGCTCTTGTATTGAATTGCTCCAGACTGATTCCAAGACTTTCAGAAAGCTTTTCTCTTTCTTCCACGTTATGAGGAACGAATTCGTGTAATGGCGGATCGAGTGTTCTGATTGTAACGGGGAATCCGTCCATCGCTTCAAGTGTGCCCTTCATATCTTTTTTAATGAATGGGAAGAGTTCGCTGAGGGCTGATTTTCTTTCCTCTGCAGTATCCGACATAATCATTTTTCTCAGAAGGAATAATGGTTCCTCTGTGTTCTTTCCGTAGAACATATGTTCTGTCCTGAAAAGTCCGATGCCTTCTGCACCGAAACGTCGCGCTATTGCGGCATCTTCAGGAGTGTCTGCATTTGTGCGGACTTTCATCTCGCGGACTTTGTCGCAGATTTTTAAGAATGTGTTTAAGTCTTCATTATCTGTGTCAACATCCATCATATCAAGTTTGCCTACATACACCGCACCCTTTGTTCCGTTTAATGAAACGTATTCACCTTCACGGATTATTGTGTCTCCTACTTTAAAATATTTTTCGTCTAATTTCACTTCTATGTCGCCTGCTCCTACTATACAGCATTTACCCCAGCCGCGTGCAACGAGTGCTGCGTGTGATGTCATACCGCCGCGTGCTGTTAAAATAGCTTCTGCCGCCCGCATACCTTCAATATCTTCAGGGTTTGTTTCTTCTCTGACGAGAATAACATTCTTTCCTGCTTTTTTCCATTCGACTGCGTCGTTAGCTGTGAAAACCACTTGTCCTGTTGCTCCGCCCGGTCCCGCAGGTAAACCCTTTGTTAAAAGTTGTGCTGCTTTTTCCGCTGCGGGTAGTAATACAGGATGCAAAAGTTCGTCAAGTTGTTCAGGCTTAACTCTCATTACTGCTTCTTCTGCATTAATGGATTTATCCTTGTACATATCTGCCGCCATCTTCACTGCTGCTGCGCCGTTTCTCTTTCCGATTCTGCACTGAAGCATATAAAGAGTGCCCTCCTGAATAGTGAATTCAAGGTCGAGCATATCGTTGTAGTGCTTCTCAAGGTTTAATTCTATTTTGTGAAGTTCTTTGTAAACCTTTGGCATTGCCGTTTCGAGTGAATCAAGATGGTTGTTGTGTTCATTCTTTCCGACTTCATTGATTGGATTTGGTGTTCTGATACCCGCAACAACGTCTTCACCCTGTGCGTTTACTAACCATTCACCGTAGAAATAATTCTCGCCTGTGGCAGGATTACGAGTGAACGCAACACCTGTTGCCGATGAATCACCCATATTACCGAATACCATGGATTGAACACTTACCGCAGTACCCCATTCATCCGGGATACCTTCGATTCTTCTGTATGAGATTGCTCTCTTGCCCATCCAGCTCTGGAATACTGCGCCGACAGCGCCCCAGAGTTGTTCCATCGCATCTTCAGGGAAAGGTTTTCCGAGTACTTCAAGAACTTTTGCTTTATATATGTTAATGAGTTCTTTTAAATCATCAGCTGATAAATCAGTATCCAATTTACAGCCTCTTGCTGTTTTCATTTTATGCAATTCTCTTTCAAGATGCTGACGAACGCCTTGTCCTTCTGCAGGTTCTATACCGGCTGCTTTTTCCATTACGACGTCTGAATACATCTGAATAAGTCTGCGCTGTGAATCGTACACAAACCTTGCATTACCTGTTTTTTCAATCAAACCATCGCGTGTGGAATCGTTAAGCCCAACGTTTAAAACCGTTTCCATCATTCCAGGCATTGAACTTCTTGCACCTGAACGAACCGAAAGAAGTAATGGGTTTTTCTTGTCGCCGAATTTGGCACCCATCTGTTTTTCAGTTTTCTCAAGAGCTTTTAAAACCTGGTCTTTTAATTCTTTTGGATATTTCTTCTTGTTTTTGTAATAAGCAGTGCAAACTTCAGTGGAGATTGTGAAACCGGCAGGTACGGGCAATCCAATATTAACCATTTCTGCAAGGTTTGCTCCTTTTCCGCCGAGTAAAGTTTTCATATTTGCTTTACCGTCAGCTTTTTTTCCGCCGAAATAATAAACATATTTTGTAGGCATAAGAGTAAGTCCTATTTAAATTTTTTTGAAAAGTATCTACAAAATTACTGATTTTAAACTTCAGATTGTAGGGGAAAATTTATAATTATGGTGGGTTTCTGACTATATTTGTGCTCAAAAACGACGAAATATGCATGCTTTCGCTGATCTTTTCCAGTTATTAATCTGCATAGACGCAAAGAAATAGACCTCGATAATTATTGCACTTTTAAGGAAGAATCTTTTTCATTAAGTTACATCATTTAAATTATTAATCAGGTTATGATTTTATTCCTGCACGGATTCGCGAGTTCCGGGAATGCAACAAAGGCAGAAGTGCTTAAAGAATACTGTATAAATAACCTTGGTAATCAGGAATTTATTTCTCCTGATTTACCAGTTGAACCTGAAAAAGCAATTAAATTAATAAGCAATATTTTAAAATCTGCAGACAATAATACAATCGTCTTTGGCAGCAGCCTTGGGGGATATTATGCTATGTGGGCCGGAACAAAACATAATACAAATATTGTTCTCGTTAATCCTGCCGTGGAACCATACATAGACTTAAAAAGCGTATTAGGTATGAATAAAAACTATCAGACAGGAGAAGAGTTTGAATTTAAAGAGGAATACCTTAAACAACTAAAGAATTTATCCTCCGATATTGATTTCAGCAGATATCCCGGGGAAAAGATTGTGCTGATGCTTGCAGAAGACGACGATTTGCTGGACTACAGGCGGACATTAAAATATTTCGGGAATGATTACTGTAAGCTTATTTTAGAAAAAGAAGCGGGCCATAGTTTTACAAAGTTTGGAGACAATCTGAAATCTGTGTTTGACTATTTTAATATCGCCTAAATGAAAAAAGGCCTTCAGTTACCTGAAAGCCTTTCACAAAACTGTTCCTTCTTGTTATTTCACCAGCATCATTTTCCTGACACTTGTAAAATCCCCTGCTTTAATCTTGTAAAAATATATTCCGCTTGAAAGTTTGCCCGCCTCAAAGCTGACTTCGTAAGTTCCTGCATTATAATTGCCGTTAACCGGTTCCGAAACAAGAGAACCCCTTGAATCATAAACAGACAGGTTTACCGGCCCGGATTTCTTGATATCAAACTTAATCTTTGTTGTCGGATTAAACGGGTTGGGATAATTTTGTGACAAATTATAGTTGTCTGGAGTCTTTGTTGATATAGGTGTTATACCCGTAGATAAATCTATAACGGCAGTATAAATTTCCTGGTTGCTTCCCCCTGCCCTCTGATCTGTCCAAACAGCCGCTATTCTGCTCCCTGAATAATCCACATTAATGTAATCACCAAACCTGACATCTGAATTTGGAGAGGAGGCAGTGAAATTGGTTGAACTTAATCTTTCATTTATAAAAGTTAATCCTCCGTCAGTAGACCTTGCAAGCCAGGAATCAATTATATTCGTGCTTGTTGAATTACGTGAATCGTAATATAGTATCGCAATGTTCCCTTGTTCGTTTACAGAAATCCACGGCCAGGATTGCAATTTGCCGTTGCCAACTGCATCGTCGTTAATTCTTACTGGTGTTGACCAGTTTGTTCCACTGTTTGAAGACCTTATTAAAAATACATCGGGGTCCCCGTTTCTTGCGTCGCACCACACAGTGTATAAATAACCGTTTCTTGGTCCTCCTGATAAATCACAGGCTATAGAAGGAAACGTTACCCCACTGCTTGAAATTGGTATGACGGGTGAAATGCCCTGTGCAATAATTTGCTCTGTCCCAAAAGACGTACCGCCGTTTGTCGATTTATTAAAATAAATTATATCTGTCGTCGCATTTCCTCCGACCCAGACATCATATACTTCTCCGTTTGGACCGACTGCAGGGTCTGAACCCTGAACCCCGCCCCCGCTGCTAACCTGTACAGGTGAGGACCAGTTAACCCCGCCATTCGTTGATTTTGTTAAAAGTATTCCGGCGGGTGTTCCAAACCTTGTCCAGCTTATGTATAAAGTATTTTTATATGGACTGCTCCCTTTCGTAAGGTCACATATCATCCATTCTTTGTCTTCACTGTTGGCACCGCCGCCCTGTACAAAATAATAGTTGTTAAAAGTTGCTCCGCCGTCTGTCGATTTAAAAACCAGAAGATCCAGTGCACCGGCAGTAGTCAAAGAAACAGTACAAACGTAAAAGTTTCCGCTTGTATCTGAAACAACCACAGGGTCGCTTGCCAGAGGATGGTTCGGGTCAAGTACCGGGATTAACTGACTTGGTGACCAGGTTGTGCCTCCGTTGGTTGAATAAGTGTAACCTATACGTCTTAAAGCAGGCGACACCCCAGTTCTGAAATCTCTCCACGCCGCAAGTACTTTGTTCGGATATTTGGCATTAAATTTTATCGATGGTTCGTTCTGTGGAAAACTGTCCCTTGATAAATTATAATTTATGTAAGGATATGGAAGCTGGGAATAACCGTGCATAGGTGATTCCGGGGCTTTTGAAATTACAATGTTATCGTTGTTGAATTCGTGTGGCTTTGAAAACCTGGTATTCTGGGACAAAGATATGTTCGTCGTTAATAATGTGATTATTAACAGGACGGATAGAGTAATTATGTTTTTCATAGATTTTAAATTTGATTAAAGTTAATCAAAATATTGTGATTGTTAAAGTGATTAGATGGAATAAAGAGTGTTATTAATTTCCGCTGTCTTCAATTTTTAAGACTCTGTTGATCAGTTCAAATGAAAAGCCTTTTGATAATAAATGTCTGTAGCATTTCTGTTTTTTCTCAAGTGGTGTTTTTGCTTTTACTTTCTTGCTGTATTTTATGTAAAGGCCATGTGCTTTTTGAAATTCGGTTTCTTCTGGGTAATTCTCTTCTACGGTTTTTTCCGATGTTTCTTTCTCTATTCCTTTTTGTGTGAGTTTCATCTTAAGCGACCTTCTGCCCTCAGGTTTCAGGTTTACCTTGCTTTCTATAAACATCTTTGCATAATGTTCGTCATTTATAAATTTGAACTCCTTCAGTGAATCAATAATTGTATCTATCGATGTATCGGAAAGTTTGTAACCCCTTAGTTTGGTTCTTACTTCTTTTTCGCTCCTTGGTTTGAAGTTCAAAAATCTGTATGCAACCTTCTTGCCGAAATTAATCTCGTCATAACTTTTTAATTCCTCAACCCTTTTTTCGTCAAGTTCGTCTTTTGTGCGTAAACCAAAATGGTATATAGTTTCTTTGTATAAGCCAAAGGCATACTCCCCATCTAAAAAAATGTTGTACCTGCCTTTTTTCTTCTGTTCTTCAATTGAAGTAATTATCAAAGCAAACTGATTTTGGTTTAAAATAACTCAAGCTCTTTCATACCGAAAGAGCTTGAGGATTTATTAATGGCTTAAAACTTATTTCTTCTTTTCTTTTACAACTTCGTCTTTGCCGCTAACTTCAGGCGCTACTGCATTGTCTATTCCGAACAAAGCCTTAACTTCATTTAATAATTTATCATACATTACCGGCTCTTCCTGCAGAAGTTTTTTCAGTCCGTCTCTGCCCTGTACTCTGTTCTCGCCGTAAGTGAACCATGCGCCGCCTTTTTTAATTATTTCCTTGTTTACGGCGATGTCGATTAAATCTCCAACTTTTGAAATACCTTCGTTATAGATTATATCGAACTCAACTTCTTTAAACGGAGGCGCTACTTTATTTTTTACAATCTTAACTTTTGTCCTGTTACCAATGACGTCCGTACCATCCTTAATTGCTGCAATTCTTCTTATGTCCATCCTGATTGATGCATAAAACTTAAGGGCTTTACCACCCGTTGTTGTTTCCGGGCTTCCGAACATAACACCAATTTTATCTCTTAACTGGTTAGTGAAAATAAGAACGACGTTTGATTTTGAAACAGCAGAAGTAAGTTTACGAAGCGCCTGAGACATCAGTCTGGCCTGCATTCCCATTACTGCGTCACCCATTTCACCTTCAATTTCTGCTCTCGGCGTTAAAGCTGCAACGGAGTCAATGACTATAACGTCAAGCGCGTTGCTTCTTACGAGTGTTTCACAGATTTCAAGTGCCTGCTCACCGTATTCCGGCTGTGACACAAGAAGATTTCCGATATCAACTCCGAGTTTTTGTGCGTAGTTTGTGTCAAGTGCGTGTTCTGTATCTATGAATGCTGCAAGTCCGCCTGTCTTTTGTGCCTCTGCTATTATGTGAAGACAAACAGTGGTCTTACCCGATGATTCAGGTCCGTATATTTCCATTATTCTGCCGCGCGGTACACCGCCGATTCCAAGTGCCGCATCGAGCGAAATTGAACCTGTTGATATTGCCTCAATCTTTGCTGCGGGTTTGTCGCCGAGCTTCATTATCGAGCCCTTGCCGTGGTCTTTTTCTATCTGTTCAATCGCCATATCAAGCGATTTGATCTTCATTGCTTTGTCGTCTGCCATTGTTATAATTTTAAATTTTTAAATTCGTTTATACAAATATAATCTGTTGTAATAGAAAAATATTATCATTTGATGATAATTTATTTTGGACTTAAAAATAGCGATTTAAAACTATTTAAGTAATAACATTTTCTTTGTCGATGTAAACCCGTTTATCTCCATTCTGTAAAAATAAACTCCTGTGTTCAGCATTTCGGCATTTAACGTATATTCATACGTACCAGCCTGTTTCTGCCCCTCTGCCATTATTAGAACTTCTTTTCCCAGAACATTAAATAATGATATTTTCACGTATCCTGTTTTTGCTATTTTGTAAACAATCCTGGTCGTTGGATTGAATGGGTTCGGATAGTTTTGTAACAAACGGTATTCTTTTGGCGTTTCAATCGTGCCCTCTGTTACTTTAACTATATCGCCGTTATTGTAAACACCGTTATGTCTTGCGTTGTACTGCCACATCGGTGTCTGAACTTTTAATGCTGAATATGCAACCCCGGAATTCCACAGATATACATTCGTCTGTTGCGACGGCGCCGTTCCCAGTACTCCTGCCCCAATTATATCCATAATCCCATTTCTGTCTATGTCGGTTATACAGGGAGTTGTAAAAAATGTTGTTCCGCTTGTTTCAATATTCCTGTTAAATGTTCCGTCGTGGTTGTACACAAGGAACTTTCCGATGTTTGCCGTTTGTGTGTTATCGTCAAATATCAGTTCCGTGCTATTATCTCCGTCTATATCAGCAAGCACTACTTGAGAATTAACCGCATTAACGGGCCCTATAGGAAATCCTGTTAGCGCCGTTCCGTTCTTATCCCAGGCATATACAAAGTCTGACGGAACCCCTGATAGCACCTGGTCACCGACCGATATATCAAGTACATTGTCGTTGTTAATGTATCCGACTGATGGCGGGCCGTAAACCCAGTTTGATGTTGCCTTTGGCCATCCGGTAAGTACCGTGCCGTTGTTCTTCAATACATAAACATACCCGCCTCCACCGGAAACGTGTGTACCGAAAATTATTTCTCTGATGTTATCATTATCTAAATCTGCCAGTACAGGTGAAGAATATGAGTTAACATCTCCGTTTGGCATAAAGAATGGAAATCCCGGAATAGAGTCCCCGTTTGCAGTCCATGCATACAAAGCCGTATAAGATTCCATTACAATTTCCGGAACGTTGTCTCCGTTTATGTCTCCGACTGCTGCACTTGAGCCCGGTACATGACCCATTGATTTTGGCCAGCCCGTTAAAACCGTGGCATCGTATTTATATACATAAACCAGCCCTGTCGGATAAGTTCGCTTATTCACTATTATATCAAGCTTCCCGTCTGAATTAATATCCCCAAGGACAGGTGTTCGCGCGCTGTATCCGTGATTAATCGGGAAGCCCGTTAATAATGTTCCGTCTCTTTTGTATGCATAAATGAAACCACCGGAAGTTAATCCGTGGTTAGTAACCACTATTTCTCCATACCCGTCTCCATCTATATCACCAAAAGCAGGTGCCCCTTCCAGCGCATATGAGGCAACCGTTTTCGGCCACCCCGGAACAGATGTACCGTTCATATTCAAAGCCTGAACCGTGTAACCTATGTTAAATACTATCTCCATCTCGGGGTCGTTGTCCATGTTACAGAAGATTCCTCCCTCGAAAGTATTACCTGATATCAAAAAAGGAAATCCTGTAAACACAACAAGGGAATCCGATTCTTTGTACAAAGATTGCTGGTGTTTTGAATATGCATCCGTGATGTTTACTTTGTTCATCACATCAGGTATACAATTGTTTAAAGGCTGTGAATACAACAATCCCGAAGAAAAACAAAGGAACAACAAAAGAAATACTGAAGGCAGTAATAGTTTTTTCATAACTTAAGTAATTTGTGTTTTAAAATAGGTCTGTTGTAATTTCGTTATCATTTGCTTATATATTCAAGGCAAAAGTTTGCAGAAATAAACCCCAAAAAAGGCTTTATTCGCTGATATACGACAAAATATGAATTATTGTCTACCCGCAAAATATACTGAATTCAAAACTTAAAAATATTTCTATTTAAAGTTTTTAACTCATATAGTCGTCACTTTATCATCATCATCTTTTTTGTGTCCACAACTGTTCCGTCTATAATCATCGAATAGAAATATATTCCGCTTGAATATTTAGTAAGATTGAATGTAATTTTGTAAGACCCTGCTTGTAATCTTTTGTTTACTAATTCTTCTATCTCTTTTCCTGAGATGTCAAAGACTTTTATTCTAACATTACCGGACTTAGCTAACCTGTAACTGATAGTAGTCGAAGGATTAAATGGGTTTGGATAGTTTTGATTTAATTGATAGTCGGATGATACAACACCGGAATTGTTATTTATGCCCGTGAAGATTGTTGTATCGTTCCCACCGACTTTAGTATGAAATAGTAAATTATTAGTTCCATATATT
>Ga0194063_10000320_pt1 | contig 35766 bp, 20 predicted proteins | sample SepL3720m_MetaG_FD_155459 | JGI IMG/M metagenome (GOLD analysis project Ga0194063, IMG submission 155459) | Anoxic zone freshwater microbial communities from boreal shield lake in IISD Experimental Lakes Area, Ontario, Canada - Sep2016-L373-20m | ecosystem: Environmental > Aquatic > Freshwater...
AGTCTATTAAACTCATTGAGGAGTTGTTGGATATTATCTTCTTCCCTTTTATTACCTTCCTCCGCCCTATTGAAATTTAGTGTATATTTTCTATACTCTTCTTTTTTCTCTTTCTTACATGCATAGCTTGATTTAGGATCATTTAAAATTTCTTTTAACTCCTCCGCATTGTCACGTTCATGCCTTTTCCACCTTGCAAATTCGCCATCTAAGTAATTACGATGTGCTGTATTTCTTCGATTAATTTCTGTTGCCATTTTGTTTGCATCCTCCTGTATCTGGTTACACATGTTCAGTTTAGCAACATCAGTATTATACCCCGCCATGCTGATCCAATAGGTGGATTTGTATAAATCAGCTTCAGTACCTATGCCATACTTATACATTCTGCCCAATTCAACACAGGCCAATTGATCATGTTTCTCTGCAAGTAGATTGCACCAGTAAAAAGCCTGTTGTAAATTCTGGCTAGTTCCGCTGCCAGTTTCATACATTTTCGCCAATGCCAGTATGGCACTAGTAAAGTTTTCATCACTTGCAGCTTTTTGATAAAGACTAAAGGCCATTTCTTTATTTACGGTGGTTCCTATTCCCTTTTCATACATCCTACCGAGATCATACCAAGAATGTTGATCATTGACTACCGCAGCCGCTTTATTGTACCAGTAAAAAGCTTTTATTTGATCTACCTGGGTACCTTCACCCAACTCATACATGAATCCCAAGATCGAATAACTATCTTCAAAGCCATTGGCAGCAGCCTTTTGATACCAATACAATGCCTTTTTTGTATCAAATTCATATACTTGTTTTGCTATTTCAAATTTCGCAAGGGCCAAATTGTTTTCAGCAGCCTTTTGTAACCAATACAAATACTTATCGGTGTCCTCCCCAACTCCTAACCCTTTATCGTACATTATAGCCAGATTATATTGGCCTAATTTATTATTATTCTGTGCTGATTTTTGAAACCAATAAAAAGCTTTGCTTACATCAAATTCACTATTATCTTCATCTAAAAACTTTTCTCCGAGGCTATTTTGAGCTGCAGCATTATTTTTAGAAGCTTCTGTTTTTAATTGCGCCATCGATTTCTCAACTTGTGCAAATGCATTATTCTCGCTTCCTGCTAATAGTATTGCAAAAAGCAGGGCTAAAAAAGAAAGGTATTTTTTCATAAATTTTTTTTACAATATAACCTAATTAAATCGAATGAGGCTTTTAGATATAAATCTCTTGCTTTCTGTTGGTCTGAGGCATTTACAACACCCTACTTCGCAAATCAGATGTTACCAAATTGCTATATTTGCAAACCGCATCCGGCAATATCACCTGATAAGAAAATACATTTTTTAGCAAAACGAATACTACTTTATTATTTAATAGTTTAACAGGCATACTGCTTTCATTTATTTTATTCATTTTCAACAAGGGATACAAAATGGCCAATCGTTTTTTAGCAGGATTCTTTTTCTTTATTTCTTTTTTTATATTATCGCAATACAGTGGATTATATGGACATCCTGAAATACTAGCAGCTTTATTTGGAAGCGCCCCGACTCCATTTGTTTTTTTGATTGGACCGCTCGCGTTTTTTTATGTTCGTAGTGTGTTAAGAGATAATGCCCGATTATCAAAAAGCGATTATTGACACTTTGCTTTATTTGCAGTATAGTTTGCAGGCATGATACATTATTACTTCAATAACAATTTTTGGACTGCTACAGAAGGCGAGAATAATACTGCCTGGGCACAGGACTTCTCTTTTGGCTGCCAAGGCAGCGTTAGTAAGGATCGTTATTTTTATGTTCGGGCAGTTCGGACTCTTTAATCATATATTACCACATAGTATTATAGATTGTCAATTCAATTAATTAATTGTTCGTAAATAAATTATTGCATCTACTTTAAGCCTTTCTATAAACAGACCTGTGCTTGTGGATTTACCATATTGCAAAAAAGAATCCCCTACAATTAGGGGATTCTTTGTATTGGGAATATTTTCTAACTAATTCGTAGCAGATATAATTAGGTTTCGAATTTTTAAAAGAAAAACTTACAAATCTGTTATTGCCTTATGACTTGGAACAAGTAGTTTCATTAAAATCCATGCGATCAAATAGGCAAAAGCACAAACAAAAAACATAATCAAATAAGCATGCTGTGGGTTATTTTTAAACGCATCTGTTAATCTACCTGCTAGCAATTGTACTACTACTCCTCCTATGCCACCCGCCATTGCACCAATACCAGTTACAGAGCCCACTGCTTTTTTAGGAAACATATCAGACACTGTTGTAAATAAATTTGCTGACCAGGCCTGATGTGCTGCAGCTGCTATACAAATTATAGCTACTGCTAAATACATAGCTGACGAACCAAATTTATCAACATTACCAAAGTATTGAGTAATCAAAACAATTAATGGAACAAAAGCAATAATCAGCATCGCAGTCATTCTTGCTTTATATACATTAAGTCCTTTATTAATCAAAAACAATGGTAAACTTCCACCAAAAACGCTACCTATAATAGCCACGCCATATACAATGAATGCAGGCCATTTAACTTCAGCTGGGGTCATGCCAAATTGTTTAATTAAATAATCAGGCAACCAAAATAAGTAGAACCACCAAATACCATCCGTCATAAATTTTCCCCAGAAAAAAGCCCATGTCTGCCGATACTTAAATAGTTTTGTCCAAGATACTTTTGCTTGAGGAGTATTAGCATTCCCTTGAACCTCATCCTCATCGCTATGAATGTAATCGTATTCTTCTTTTGAAAGTCCTTTTTTCTTGGAAGGAGTATCATATAATGCGAACCAAAAAAACAACCAAATAAAGCCAACCGCTCCAGTGATTGCAAAGGCCATTTTCCAACCCAGCTCTGTACCGAAATATGTTAAGCACCAAGGCACAAACAAAGCTGCAATCATGGCACCCAAATTGGAACCACTATTAAAGATACCAGTTGCTAATGCACGTTCTTTTTTAGGAAACCATTCTGCAACAGTTTTAATAGATGCCGGAAAATTTCCAGCTTCCCCTAATCCGAATAAACTTCGTATGAAGACATGAGCAGCCACTGTTGCCCCTGCAAATATATTTGCGATACCAAATACAGACCAAATAATTAATGAATAGGCAAGACCCATTTTAGTTCCAATCTTATCTATGACCCAGCCCATTACAATCGTCATGCCAGCATAAAATGCAGTAAAAAAAGAAGTGACATAGGAGAAGTCGGCATTCGTCCAGCCAAATCCACCCTGATCAACAGGTGTACAAAAAAATGGCTTTAAGTAACTTATTACCTGACGATCCATGTAATTAATGGTAGTTGAAAAAAGTAATAAAGTGCAAATTGTCCACCGGTATTTTCCTATTACTTGTTTCATTTAATTTTTTTTATGGATTTAATTAATTCTAACACTTTTTTAGTTTCAGATTCTATTGTTACGTAATCTTTCGCAGCCATGAGGTCTTTGCTGATCAATTTACTACCCATACCAACCGCAGACACGCCAGCCTTAAACCATCCTTCAATATTTTCCTTTGTTGTATCTACACCACCTGTGGGCATAAATAATAATTTAGGGAAAATGTCTTTTATACCAGTTAAATATTTGGGCCCAAGCATGTCGCCAGGAAATAATTTGATAAAAGATATACCAGCATTTTCTGCTGTAATAATTTCTGAAGGAGTCATGCAGCCAGGAGCGTAAAAGATATCATTAATTGTTGCATATACAGATACTTCTTTTACAAATCCAGGACTTACTAAAAAATCGGCACCTGCATTCATATAATCTTTGGCCTGTTGTTCATTTTTAATTGTACCTACTCCTAAAATTAAATCAGGTAAAGATTCATTTCGAACCAGTATCATCTTTTGGAAATTCGGTAACGCTTCTTCTCCACGATTGGTATATTCAACTGCACGAATACCAGCACGATAAATAGCCTTTAGAATATCCACACTAACTTGCTCATCGGGATTATAATAAAGTGGCAAGATGCCTTGCTTTACAATGATTTCACAAACATTTTTTGAGGACATCATAGTTTAAATTTTTACTTTAACCACCATTTTTTTAATTTCTCCTTCACCTATCATAGGTGCATGCACACCTGCCGGAAAAAATATAACAAACTGGCCATTTTTTAGCTGCCTTAAAGCTTCTGGCTCATCGTTATAAAAGCGTACATCTTTTTCACTATTATATTCGCCATTGGGTTTCATGCAATTTGCGAGAGGCTTCCAACCAAACGTCTCAACACCACTTACGCAATACTGAATATCGATAAATCGTTCGTGACATTCAAATTTCTTTAAACTTTCTGCTGCCGTTTTTCCTGGGCCAACAATATATATTGAGTTTAATCCTTCTTCAATCTCCTTCTTACCTACTTCCATCTTAGTCCAATCACAGCTTTGAATAAACTCAAATGCCTTTTCAAACAAAGGATGAATTGAAAAGTACTTAGCTGCATTTTCTACTGTATCGATTATCATATTTAGAATTTTTAAATGATAGTTTAGCGTTGTACCCTTCCACTTCCATCCCCCTTCATCAAATCAGTTACTTCAGACAATGTAGCATGATTCAAGTCGCCAGAAATGGTATGCTTTAATGCACTTGCAGCTACTCCGAATTCAGCAGCTTGATTCATTGGCATTCCTGTTACTAGACCATAAATTAATCCACTAGCAAAACTATCGCCACTACCCACTCTATCAACGATGCGAACATTGTATTGTTTGGTATGATGAAATTCATTTCCATCATATACCAAAGCGCTCCAACCATTATCGCTGGCGCTATGACTTTCTCTTAAAGAAGAAGCAATAAATTTGAATCCAAATTTATCTTGCATTTGTTTAAATACATCTTTAAACCCATCTAAATGCAATTCGCCTTTTGTAACATCTGTATTTGCTGCTTTAAATCCTAATGTAGTATCAGCATCTTCCTCATTACCTATACATACATCCACATATTTACAAAGTTTCGTCATCACTTCTCTAGCCTTCTCTTTACTCCATAATTTCTTACGATAATTTAAATCAATACTAGTTGTTATTCCTTTCGCCTTAGCAGCTTTTAAAGCAGCCTCAGTTAAAAGGGCAGCTTTGTCGCTCAATGCAGGAGTAATACCAGTAGTATGGAACCAATCGGCCCCTTCAAATATTTTATCGAAGTCGAAATCACTAGGGTCAACTTCTGCAATAGAAGCTCCAGCTCTATCGTACACCACTTGAGATGCGCGCATAGACGCTCCTGTTTCTAAAAAATAGATACCCAAGCGATCACCTCCACGAGCAATAAATTGAGTATCCACGCCAAACCTACGAAGGTGATTGATTGCTGATTGACCAATTGGATTATTAGGAACTTTTGTAACAAATACACCATTCAATCCATAGTTACAAAGTGCAGCGGCAACATTGGCTTCGCCACCACCATAGGTAACATCAAATTGATCGGCTTGCACAAATCGTTTAAAATCGGGAGTAGATAACCGCAACATTATCTCTCCAAGAGTAACAACTTTCTTTGCCATATTTTAATTTTAATACTGCTTAATTAATGTAATTGATAAATTAAATACCAATTTTTATACAGCTTCAATAAAACCGTCATTGAACTTTATTTTTTGTGATACAAAAAAATGTGAATAAAAAACATTTCAGCCCAGCGGCCAATTGTCTATATTAAAGTATCGTAGCAATGGGCACTGGGTCCATATCTGAAAATTCTTTGTTTTCGCCAGCCATGCCCCATATAAATCCATAATTAGCAGTGCCAACGCCATAATGCATACTCCATGGTGCAGAAATGGCCGCTTCATTATTAGCTATCACCAAATGTCTTGTTTCTTGCGGCTCTCCCATGAAATGAAATACACGGTGAGCAGGATCTAAATTGAAATAAAAATACGCTTCCATTCTTCGTGTATGAGTATGTGGTGGAACCGAATTCCAAACACTGCCATCTTCTAACACGGTTAAGCCCATTACCAATTGACAACTTTGAATTCCCTCATTATGGATATATTTATAAATCGTACGCTTATTAGAAGTTGAGCTATCACCCAATTTAACTGGTGCAGCGGCGTCTTTGGTCATACTACGATTTGGATAAGTATGATGAGCAGGCAAAGATAAAATGTAAAACATTGCTGGAGTAGCTGCTACGTTACTAGACAAGCTTACTTCTTTTGTTCCTTTTCCTAAGTAAACACATTCAAGAGTATCTATTTCAAAGACTTCCCCATCTGCAAATACCTTTCCTTTACCCCCAATGTTTATAATGCCCATTTCTCTTCTTTCTAAAAAGAAATTTGCCTTAAGTTCTTCTTCATTTGGCAAGATAATAGCACTTGTTGTGGGCATAGCTCCCCCAATAATCAATCGATCAAAATGAGAATAGGTAAGTTGAATTGTACCTGGTTGCATTAGGCCTTGTATTAAATAATTGTCACGCAATTGCTGCGTATTCATTTGACTTGTTTCTTTAGGACTATTTTGAAATCTTATTTGCATGATTATTTTTTTTAAAAGTTTAATTAATATTTATCTTCCCATCCAACCGCCATCTACAGTAATAATTGTTCCATTCACATAATCAGAAGCGGGGGAAGAAAGGAAAACATAGGCGCCCGTTAAATCGGAGGTTTCGCCCCATCTATTTGCGGGTATGCGGGCAAGGATCGCAGCGCTTCTATCTGCATCAGCACGCAATGCCGTTGTGTTATTAGTAGCAATATAGCCAGGTGCTACGCCATTAACAGTAATGCCATGTGGTGCCCATTCGTTGGCAAATGCTTTTAACAAAGAAGCAACGGCACCTTTACTTGCAGCGTAACCTGGTACATTAATACCCCCTTGGAAGCTCAACAGAGAGCAGGTGTATACTATTTTACCAGATTTTTGCTCTACCATTCTTTTGCCCAATTCTCTTGTAATAATAAATTGTGCATTTAAATTTATTTCAATGATTAAATCCCAATATTCATCGGAATGAGTTGCAGCAGGCTCCCGCATGATATGACCTGCGTTATTGATCAGGATGTCGATACGGGGATGATCAGATTTAACTTTCGCTAAGAAGGAATATAAAGAATCCCTGCTTGAGAAGTCGGCTAAATAAGGATAGAATTTTTTACCTGCGGCTTCTACTGCTTTGGCTACTTCGCTTCCTGAATCAGGAAGGTTGTTTGAAACGCCAATAATGTCTGCACCTGAATGGGCAAGCTCAATAGCAATGTCCATACCGATGCCGCTGCTACAACCCGTAACTAAAGCGATTTTGTTGTCTACTCTGAAATTTAACATGTTAGGTGATTTGGTCTTTTACTTATTATTATAATAAATTAATCAGCAGCTTTTGGTAATCAGCTGAATTTTTTCTTATGAGTTCCTTGCAAGTTGTACAATTATATTTTGTAGCAGCCCTCCAGATGCACTGATATGCATTGCTCATGGTAAAAGGCTTTATCTCTTTGTAAGTCCAAGTTGTATTGTCTGCCCAAAATGGCAACATGGCCTCATATCCTTTTTCAAGAGATTTTTTTGATTTTGTTACTAGTGTCCAGAAATTAATATCTGTACCTTCCGACAACTGAGCAATGATTGTAAATGCATCAATAATAAAAGTAGAGTAATGCAAAGAAGTTGTACGGGCCAATTCCAATGGAAATAACCCATTTTCATCCATTTGAACATCTAATCTTTCAGCAGCACTTTTTACGATTTTATTTACCAAATCTTTGTCTCCAATAAATTTTGCAATGGCTAAATTGGTAGCATCAAACCAAACGCCATGATTATTTTTCGATTCCATTTCATCTTTTCCAACTACACTGGTTTGCATCCAATCGGAAAATGCTAAAAACCATTTTTTTAATTTCTTCTGATTCCCCTCTTTAAATTTTTCCGATTTTTTTAAAAGCTCAACTCCATCTAATAAGAAAATAAAATGCCGCACTTCAATCAATCCTTCTGCCCTACCAACTGTAACCCCTTTTACTGCCTGGCCAAAATTTAAATTCGGATTCATTGCTGTTGCAGAATCCAAGAACCATACTTTTATTAATTTACTGGCATGTTTGGCATATTCTTCATTCCCCGAAAAATAATAGGCCAATGCGAGATTATATACATTTTCACAAAGCCTAGGCAAGTTCTCTTTATCTGGAAAATTTTTTATCTCTGGATTTATTTCACCATCTTTTCTTATATAAGGAACACCATTGGGCTTAGCAGGATTGGGCCACCAATAAGGAGCAATGCTCATATAATCGTGTTTATCACCACTCGGGGGTAAATCAGATTTGTCCATAACACTAACCGTGTTAAATTTTAAGGCTTGGTCAGCAGTATTTATCAACTGTTCATAGGCGAGTAGTAAGGAGGCATCTTTCGCTTTTATTTTTTCTTTACTAATAGCCAAGGCCTTAAAATCAAGCTTGACCATATCAGATTTAGATAACTCAGCTTTTTGCGCAGACGCAGTTAGTGCTATACAAAAAAGCAACACTCCCATTCCTGTATTTCTCATTGATCTTTTTTTTATTTCTATCTTATTATTTCTTAAGTGGTATAACAGCTAGCGTTTCTACTCCTATAAATAGTACTAACCCAGTAAAAAGAATTTTCAAATTATCCATTTTAATCCCCATCTGCTTGGTTAGCTTCTTTCTTTTTCTTTTCTTTTTTATCGTCATCCTTTCCTCCGTTCTTTTTTGCTTCTCTGGCTTTTATTTTTGCGCCATGCCTACCACTTCCATCAGCATCATCTAATATTCCACCTGCAGGATTTAGTTGATCCAACACTGCTTTCAACCGGTCATGTGCTGCGGTGGCTTCCTTGTTATTACTGTAGTTAGTCATCAGTTTTTCTTCAAATGGCGAATTGATCATATCAAACAATTCATCCTCTCTATTCAATTTCCATCTGTCGTCTCTTACATACCATTTATTACCCAGCTCACAAAATACCCATTCACGTGGGTTGCCTTTTTTGCCAATTAATTGTGGTAAAAAACTCCTTCCGTCCAAAATGTTTTTTGTTGGTAATGCAGCTCCTCCAACTTCAGCAAAAGTTGGCAACAAATCACTTGCATCAATCAAAGTATTTGAAACTTGGTTGGGAGCAATATAACTTGGCCAGTTAGCTAAAGTAGGAACCAGCCCTCCACATTCGAGCATCTCCCCTTTTTTTCCCGAAAGTTGTTTGCCACCAATGGTGCCGCGCTTTGCGTATCCGCCAGCAGTACCATTATCTCCCATAAAAACAATCAGTGTCTTTTCTCGCAGTTTCAAACTATCTAATGTAGTCAATAATTTCCCTACCAGTCCATCCATATATGCAATATTGTCTGCATAAATATCACTTCCAGGTTTACTATTAGGTGTAGGTAGAATTTTGCCATGTACTTCTACAAGTGAATAATAAAGAAAAAATGGTTTATCCTTATTTGAGGAAATCCATTTAACTACATGGTCATGCATAAGATCGGGCATATAATCCTTTCCTAATTCTTTATTCACTCCATTTTCAGTATAGATTTCTGCTTTGGATTTTTCCCCGCTCCAGTACACGCCACTTCCTTTAAAACGGAGATAATCATCAAAGCCAAAATCAGATGGGTTTAATGGAAGTTGCCCCCATTTGCCAGTCATAGACGTAACATATCCTGCCGATTTTAATACGGTTGGTATCATCACTTCATCAGCTGGTTTCATATTTCCACACATGTCCTGGTTTACTGCACCAGTACGAAATGCATAACGACCTGTAAGAATCAAAGATCTTGATGGACCGCATAATGGTGCTGTATAACAATGTTGAAATCGGATGCCAGTTTTTGCCAATTGATCGATATTGGGTGTATGATTGCTATCAGAACCATAAGCACTTACATCACCTATCCCCAAGTCATCCGCAAGAATATAAATTATATTAGGCTTAGAAGGCAATTTTATGCCACTCGTCGATTGCCCAGCAACGGCCGCTGATTTAACCACTTTATTTTTTTTATTGCTCTGTGCAGATAAATACTGAAAAGCAGAGAGCATTAATAAACCGATTAAGAGTTTTTTCATTCTATTTTATTTACTTTTTAAATTTCATTTATTACAAAAAGTTCAAAATGCACTTAATTGTCTTTATTTTAATAGCTATTAAAATTACATTTCTTGTGATTTTAAAAAGGCCCTCATTTTGGCATTTAACATTTTGGCAATGGTGGTATATTTTTTTTCATTGACTACATTAACTGTTTCCAATGGATCTTTTTTATAATCATACAATTCCATTCCAATAACCAAGTCGTTATTAAATTTCTGTGTACTTCGGAATCCGTTTTTCATCCAAACAGTGTAGCGGTATTGTTTTGTTCGGATAGAATAACCCATTGCATTGGCATCTGAATTTTCTAATTTTTCATTTTCTGCAGTAGCATTGCTGCGTGGGTATTGGCTAACCGAAAACTCCTTCACATTAGCAGAAGGATTTTTCATTACAGGAACTAATGTTTTTCCATCAAGATTGGCTGGAATTGTTACTCCCGCCAAATCACATAAAGTTGGAAATATATCCACATGTTCAGTGAGTGCAGTAGTTCGTGAAGAAACATAACCTGGTGCTGCAATAATCAGTGGCGAATGAGTAGCTTCTTCAAAATTGCTGTGCTTACACCATAAATTATGATCACCTAAATGCCATCCATGATCACCCCAAAGAATGATGATAGTATTTTTAGTTAGACCAAGTGAATCCAATGTGTTTAACAATATACCTACATTGGCATCGGTATAAGAAACAGCTGCATAATAACCATGAATCAGTTCCTTTTGTTTTTCTATAGGCAGTGTTAATCCATATGATTTTTGATCGGTGAAAGATAGCAATGGCGGTATATCGCTGTACCCTCTTAATTCGCCGGCATTGTGATAGGCTATACTTACAGCGTTTTGTGATTGTTCCTGATATGATGCCACTGGCATATCTGCTCTATTATATAAATCCCAATATTTTCGAGGAGCAACAAATGGCAAATGAGGCTTAGCAATTCCAACTGCAAAAAAGAATGGTTGATTTTTTTTACTAAGCTTTGCTAATATATCCTTTGCCTGTAAAATATTAGCTCCGTCGCTATAGGCATTATCGGGTACATCGGCATTTTCAACTGAGGGCTTTATTTTGGTTTGTGCAAATTCATTGGCCTGTGCCTTGGTTTTTCCACTATCTAATGCCTGCTTAATATATGCTGCGGCTAGGGTTTTTGTTGCTGGTAGTTGGTACCTTTCTAAAGCAGGCTCTCCAATTTCAACTGGGTAATATTTTTTATCTATTTTATAATAAGGAATACTCCATGATGGCTTATCAATATCTTTATCTACACATCTAACATCATATACTTTTCCAATTCCTTGCGTTGAGTATCCTTGTGTAATTAAATACTGTGGCAAACTCAGGATATCGGGATTTACATCCCTCATCTTAGTTTTCAAATCCCAAATCTTTGTATAATCTGGACGCTTGCCTGTCATCAAACTTGCACGAGTGGGACCACATACGGCTTGTTGGCAATAATTACTCATAAACACAGTGCCCATTTTAGCTAATCTATCTATATTGGGTGTTTTGATTTGCTTATTACCATAACAACCCAGTTCAGGTTTCAAATCATCAATTGCAATAAAGAGAATATTTGGTCTAACCGGTTTTTGTGCAGACACAATTGCAACTGAAGAAAAAAACAATACAACAAATGCCACCATATTTTTAATCATCCCCTAATTATTTTCATGGTTTTTGAAAAATTCTAAAATTTTGCCATAAAGATCCTTTGCAATTTTATCATAGTTTTTATCGTTCACCACATTTACTTTTTCAAGTGGATCTTTTGTATAATCATACATTTCGCTTGCATATACTTTATTAACATCAAATTTTTCCTTTGTAGTAAAGTTATTCATCCAAAGTGTGTATCGGTAACTAGCTGTGCGTAAACTGTAACCCATTATCGCACTGTTTTCATAACCCGTTCTTTTCATTTCATCTTTACCCAGTTTGCGGGGGTATTGACTTATAGCATATTCTTTTACTTTGGCTTTGTTATTTTTCATTATCGGAACCAATGATTTCCCCTCTAATTGCGTTGGAACAGGCACACCTGCCAATGCACAAATGGTAGGGAAGATATCAACATGTTCGCTCAATGAATTGCTAACACCTGCTTTCATTTTAGGCGCAGCAAATATCAATGGCGCCCTAGTTGCTTGTTCAAAATTGGTATGCTTTTCCCACAAATCATGATCGCCTAAGTGCCAACCATGATCACCCCATAAAACAATAATGGTATTGTTTAATTGACCAAGAGAATCCAGGGTATTTAATAAAATGCCCACTTGTGCATCCATATAAGATACTGCTGCATAATATCCTTGAATTAGCTCTTTTTGTTTATCTTCTTTTAAACCAATGCGTAGCTCCTTTCCTGGCAAAGTTGCAAATTCAGGAATATCTGTATAATTACGGAGTTCTCCCGATTTGTGATAAGCGATTAATGGACCGTCTTTTGAATGCTCTTGAAAAGCAGCCAATGGCATATCCTCTTTTACATATAGATCCCAATATTTTTTGGGAGCAACAAAGGGTAAGTGTGGCTTATGAAAACCTACGGCCATAAAAAAAGGCTTATTATTTTTCTCCAGTAGAATGATTTTTGCTTTTGCCATTATTGCATTAGCACCATCTTCATATGCATTATCTGGCACAGCAATACATTCAGTTGAGGGGCCTTTAATTGTTGTTGGAGCCTCATCATCGCCATCATCTTCTTTTTTAATTTTTTCTTGCCCTTTTTCTTTTGGCTTAAACAATGCCTTTGTTTGGGGATTTTGATATTGCTTGTTTGCAGGCAATCCCATACCATCGGCATAATCTTCTTCCTTTGCTACCAAATAGGTATCAGACCAAGAAACGGGATCTATTTTTTTTAATGCACTACTAGGGTGATAAATTTTACCGATACCAACAGTAGTATAACCCTGTGTAATCAAATATTGAGGCAAGGTTACAATATCCGGATTAACATCACGCATTTGTGTTTTTAAATCCCACACTTGGGTTACATCAGGCCGCATTCCAGTCATCAAACTTGCACGGGTAGGACCACATACTGCCTGTTGGCAATAATTGTTCATGAATACGGTGCCCATTTTAGCTAACCGATCAATATTGGGGGTTTTGATTTGTTTATTGCCATAACAACCCAGTTCTGGTTTCAAATCATCAACTGCAATAAAAAGTATATTTGGCTTGGCTGATTTTTGTGCAAAAATAAATTGCACTGTAAAAACCAATAGCACACTCAGGATTCCAATTGTCTTTTTCATACTAATTATATATTTATTTTATAAGGCTTTATTTTAATACACAGCCATTCGCCTTTACTACGACTGCCTCTATTGATTAAAGTAAATCGCAGCAGATTTATTTTATTTTTTTTAACATCTAATTAATAGACATTACCGTATCCAAATTAAATAGCTAGGCAATATGCTTTTAGAGCCAGGCTTAATTATCCAGTGCATCTATATATTAACATAGATGTTACTCTTTTATAAACGTCATATTATAATCCGCTTGGCTATTTGATATAATTTTTAAATAATAAATACCTTTTGCTAAGTCAAGAATATCAATTGCGCAAGAGACAGCTTCTGTTTTAATTTGCTTAACCAATTGCCCCAAGGAACTAAAGATGTTTATGGATGAATTGGGTTTTAAGCCAGCTATATTCAATTTATTTACAACGGGGTTAGGATAAATGCTTACCCGCTGAGTGATTGACTTAACTAAAATGATGTTGCTGTATTCAATTTTCCCATCCATATTTATAATTTTTATTCTGAAATAAGTATTGCTCTTAATTTCAGTGGGCCTTGTGAATTCATACAGATTGATGCCCATTGTATTATTTGCATAAACATTTTTAGTTTCAACAAATAAGTTACCATTATTGCTTTCTTCCACTACATATTTGCTAACATTTATTTCGTCAGCTGTTTTCCATCTCAGTTTAACAAACCCATTATTATTTAATGCGTCGAATGAAATAAAATGAAGTGGAAGGATTCCTGAAGGCATTAATCCAAAAGCAAAGGGACTAAAACTGGTTAAAAGATTGGTAGTAATTGTGCCACTAGTCGCATCACCAACCAGAGACCCCCCTGCCTTATCCCATCCAGAAGCACTTGCATCAAAATGTGCAATTATTACGCTATCACTTATAGTACCTCCACTTACGGCACCAACCAATGTAAATGTTATGGTAGCTGGATCAGAACCATTACTGTGTACAATTTCATAATATTCATTATCTGAAATAGCTGTTACCGGACTTAAATAAGTGCTACTTATTGCATGTGGATCTGTATTGAAATATTCGCCAGTAAAAGTATTGGCATTGGCAGTAGTGGTATTTACACTAAACGGACGATACACAGCATTTTTTCCAACAGGAAAAGTATAAGTGCCGATTGCATTGGTTTTCATTGCCATTGGGCCGCTTACATAACTTGCATTACTACCTCCAGTTACAGTAGCAATTTCAGCTAAGGTTAATTTATTAGCTGTACTGGTTGTTAATACCCCATTGGTTAAAGCAAAAACTCCATTTACAGTTGCAGGAGCATTCAATGTTACACCCCCTGAATTATTAATAGTCAGATTTTTTAATACAGCTGTATTAGTTGGTAATTCTAACCCACTAGTTAAAGCAGTTGTACCAGTATAGGAAACATTTACAGAAGCTCCAAAAGTAGGCGCAGCATCTAAGGCCCCATTTGTGCGAATAATAGAGGCATTATTTGCTAATGTTACATTGGCCATTCCGGTTAAGGTGCTGGTTTGATTTGGACTAAGTCCACTATTGTAAGTCATATTTATTGTCAAACTCCCCGAAATATTAGTTGCCCCACCAAACTGTTTATTATTGTTATCGCCAGATAAAACAACATTATTATAATCAGACCTAGCTGCAAGTGCCTGTGCACTAGCACTCGTAGTTCTTGCAAACTCTACCGTACTTAATGGGCCCAATGAAAAATTCTCAGCACCGCTAAATTGCATTACGCCTAGAGATGCAGTTCCGGCGGGCGTTACATTACTACTAACTATCCCACCTTGCCTTGAAGTTCTGAAATAACCATTCATAATTACAGACGCCCCACTCACATTAATATAATTTGCAGTGGTGCCACTGCCAAAAATAAATGAGTTTGGTGCAACAGTTAAATTGGTTTTAATAATTGTAGGAGACGCCGCAAAAGTTACCGTATCGGTAATTACGCCATCATCCACAAAAACTTTTCCAAATGTGTAGGGAACATTAATGTTAATTCGACCTTGAAAATGAACTTCAGAATTGGCATGTAAAACACCAAAACTTGGTATTGTATCTTTTACAATTACACTATTAGAACCGGTAGATGCTGCTGCAATATCCATGGTTCCTTTAATGTAGTTACCAGAAGTGATAGTTAAAACAACTGGAGCTATCGCAGGATCACCAACAATAATTTTAGACCCTGTACCAGTTACTGTCCAAGGAGAAGTTGATGAAATAGAGTTTGTGATATAGAAAATCTGATAAGCTGTACTAAAATCTGTAGGATTAACCCCTGTTCCATTAGCATTAACACCCCAACTATTTATTGTCTCCAACGGGTTGCTTGCATTAAGGTAATAATAAGAAAATACAGCACCACTACAAGTTACGTTTACACTTAAACCTCCATCTGTACTTGCTACAATTGTTTCGTTATTATAAGCACCTTGCGTTAATCCAGATTTCAAACGCACATTTAATGTAGTAATAGAAATAGTACCACCGCTTTGTGTTAATGTAATGGTGTTACTGTAGGTTGCATTTACAGCAGGGTTATTTATTTCAAAATCTGTAGGAGCCGTTAATAATATATCGTTGGTTAAATTAACCCCACTTGCTGTAAAAGCTTGAGCTGCGGATGCTGCTGTTGTGGAAGTGCTAAAACCATTAATTGTTGTAGGTGAAATTGTAATTACAGGAAGAATTGGTACAGTATAAGTTAGTACTACTTTACCTTTAAAACCTGCGCCTCCAATGCTATTTGCACCGGTTGCACCACTACCACCGCCACCAACTTGTGTTGCTGCATTACCAGCAGTAGCAGTAGTGCTAAATCCATTTGCTCCTGCACCTCCACCTGTTACTGCGACGCCTCCTGTTACCCCAACTGCATTATTTCCATTCACGCCTGTACCAGCTGAGCCCCCTCCACCACCACTTGCATTACTAGTGCTTAATGCTGTATATGTACCATTAGCTCCATTTCCTCCTAGATAAAAGCTGGTTGCTCCAGTTACATTTACCAAATTTACATTAGCTGCAATACTAGCAGGGCCTTGGGAAATAGTAACACTAGGATTTGATAAATAACCAAACCCCATATTGGTAATTGTATAATAATTAATAGTAGTTGAAGTGAGTAAGCTTACAGTTGCAGTTGCCCTCGCACCAGCGTAAGTCAATTCAGCCGTACCTCCTGTAGCTGCCACAGCACCTGAAGTATGTGTTGGAGCTACAGTACCTGATGTGCCTGCAGTAGTAACCGTATATAAATTAACTCCATTAAAAACTTGTTGATTTAAACTATAAGTTTGTGAAGCAGCCCATGCTAATCCGATTGTCAATGTAGGTGTCCCAGCATATGCAAATGAAGTATTATTTGTAATTGTTAATACATTAACTCCGCCATTCCCCCCTCCCACACCAACTTTCTGACTTGTTTGTCCACCTAAGCCCCCTGTACCTCCACTAGCTAGCAATAAAGTAGAGAAAGAACTTGTTCCACCAACACCAGCATTTGTGTTTCCTGAAGTGAGACCTGCAGTGCCACCAGCACCCACCGTGATTGTGTAACTATTCCCTGGCGTAACTGCAATGGAAGTGTTTTTTGAATAATTGCCACCACCGCCACCGCCACCGGTATATAAATTTGTAGAGCCTCCTGTGCCTGCTCCACCACCACCTGCACCCCAGCATTGTGCTTGAATGGAATTAACTCCAGCTGGGCAAACCCAAGTGAAAGTACCTGCCGTGGAAAATGTAGAATCCAACGCTTGTGCAAAACCGATAAACGGGAAAAAAATTAAAATTATAAAATACAGTTTTTTCATTATCCTATTTTTTAATCGTTAAAAAAAATAATTATTGTTATATAGCTACTCTATCATAAACGGATAAAACACCGCTTCTTCATTTGGTTGTTTTATCTGAAAATGATATAATCCTTTTGTTAGACCTTTAATTGAAATTTTACTGGGATAATTAACCATATCCAATTTATTAATCAGCTTGCCTGATTGATCAAATAAATTGCATTGTGTTTTTTGTCCGGCGATTCCCTTCCATTCGATAATAACATATTCGCTAGCAGGATTTGGAAAAATTCTCACTGTTGACTTGGCATTAGCGTACAATACAATAGTTTTCGAGTATACGAAGCCGCCATTATTATCAACCAATTTTAATCGACAAAATTCCTTTTGTTTGGGAATGTGTGCGCTTTGATATTTGTATAGTGATTGGTTTTTTGCAGAAACTGTGCCTAGTGGATAAAAAATTACCCCATCAGTGCTATACTCCAACTCATACTGTTTAAAATCAATCTCATTTTCAACCAGCCATGTTAAAAATATTGTATTGCTATTCATATAGCCGCTGAAGTCTATAAGATGTAAAGGCACAGGTGAAGAGAATGGCGTTCCTGCTCCTACTAAAGTATTGTTCAAAGGATACGAAATGATTGGGCCCGTTCCATTAATTTCATCAGCACCAACTTCATAAACACTGCTTCTTGTTTGACCCTGAGCATCTAATTGATTTAACATACTCGAATAGGTACTTGTATTAACAGCAGCATCCTGCAATAAAGTGGGTGGTATTAAAATTCCATTTTGCCTGACACTAAAATTTAGTGTACCGCTTGTAAAACCAGTTGCTGCAATATTACCAATCCCAGAAGGGGCGTTATATATATTCCCCTCCGAAAAATAGGTGGCCGTTGTACTGCTAGGATCTTTATAAGCCGCTTGCCCTGTAGCCATTTTTATCACATTATTTGCCAACACAATACCTAAAGGCTGATAAGTGAGTGTGCCCTGATCGGTATGTGCTATTACAATTCCTGCTCCGCCTTTGCAATTAACCAAAGAATTAAATGCAACAATAGAGCTATCAGCTGGCCAGTATCCGCTACTATGAGCAGGATTGGTAGTGTCATTAACTGAATAAAGTCCATTGTATAAAATGATAGGGCATCGGAGCGATGTTAAACTTCCACTATTGCCATTTACCCCTTCTATGTAATTATTAAAAACCTTATGCCCTTTATCAATAATCCTAATGCCATAAGCATTTGATACGGTTGGATTATCAACAATAATAAAATTACCGTACACACTGCAATACCTTCCATGCCTCAAGGTTAATCCGCCAGTACAGTTTTTTATTGTATTGTATCGATAGGTATTAAAACAGGTTTTATTGGAAATGACCTCAGGTTCTAATTGAACCATGTTTTCAAATAAATTATATTCTATTACATTGAATCCATTGGATCTTGATACCGTACTAGTGCCAACCCTAATAGATTCTCCACCATTGCCGTTTTTATATCCTCTGCCATTAAAATAATTAGAATCGATTCTGTTATAGGTAGAACTAGCTTGTTGTGGATACACAACTACTTCATACCAGACTACTAGGGTTGCTCCAGCATTGAATTTATTTATGAAAGTGCAATGATCAACCCTATTGTTAGTGCCATATATTGAGACCCATTTGTTATCAATTCCTACACCTGGATTAGCGGGGTCTGCATTAGCACTAGAATCACTATTGTAATTATCAATGACTATATTATTGATTCGACAATAATTCGCAGCCAAGCCTGATGAATTTCTGAATTGTATCACACCATTCGTTCCCGCATTACCGCTCGCAAAACGAAAACCAGTTACCAACAAATGTGTGCCTGAAAATTGCAGATAGGTATTGCCAGTAAAAACAACACTATCAAACATTTGAGCTTTTATTACTATCCAAGCTGATGAAACATTGCCATTATTATTCGATAAACTTATTTGCCCCCAGCTGTAATTACCATTTCTTACAATAACAGTATCTCCAGGTAATGCATTAGCCACACTGCTTTGAAAATCAGGCAATGTAGCTACTATAAAATTGGTTGCCAGCATAGCATGGCAAAATCCCAAATGTAAAATAAGAGACACCAAATATTTTATAATGCGATTACTGCTCATTTATTTAAAACTATTAAGCGCCAATAAAAAACTGACTATTGCTTTATTCAATTCTGTGTTTTTGTCTTTGTCAAACTTTCCGTGTAGGCCGCCGGCTACTGTAATAAATTGTGTTATCACTCCTTCGTTAACTAATTTATTATGCAAATCAATTGATTGCTGGTAAGGCACTGTTGGATCAGCATCGCCATGTACAATAAAAACAGGTGGGCTATTTTTAGCTACATAGGTCATGGGGGAAAGGGAATCAGCAAAATCCTTATTCTTTGCTTTTGCACCCATCCAATTGGTTGCCGATTTGCTTTTAATATTTGGCCCATACCCCCAATCCCAAACATCAGCGATGCCGTATTTATCAATAATGGCTGCTACTTTGATATTTTCAACTCCAGGGCAATTACTGTCAAAGCGATGGTCGTTGCCAAGCAAGCCACCCATAAGTGCCAAGTGGCCGCCAGCACTACCGCCCATGATTACAATTTTATTTACATCTATATTGAGTGCACCTGCATTTTTGATTATATAAATTAATGCACAACGAGTGTCTTCAATAGCTGCTGGCGCAGTAGCTTGACCAGTTAATCTGTATTCAATATTGGCAACTGCGAAACCAATTTTAAAAAATGTGTTGAACCCTGTCTGCGATTCTTTTACGCCATGATTCCATCCCCCGCCATGAATATTAATGATAATTGCAGATGGATTTTTTCCTTTTGCTGGCAGATACAAGTCCATTTTTCCTTCCCATTCATTTGCCTTTGTATACAATACATTTAACTGTGCAGTATAACCCGCAGGATATTCTACTGCTTTATACACAACTGCCGAATCAGTTTCCTGAGCCATCATAGAAAATGAAACTCTTAAAAACATAATCAATAGCAGGTGTTTTTTCATGTCGCTTTTTTATTTCTTGTTTATTTTAAATTAATACCCCGGGTTTTGCGGAATAACGATATGAGTATTATTATCAATTTCACGTTGTGGAATTGGCAACAACAAACGGTTTGCATTTACATACCCTTGTATCTCTGCTAATGATGCCGCGGGTGCAGGATATTTACCATAATGCCCTGCATACATAGCTGCATAATGAGCTCTAATTGTTGAAACAGCATCCAAGCTTGGCATGGTTGTATTATACCTTAGCATATCAAACCATCGCACATTTTCAAAAGCAAATTCAAGCCTGCGTTCTTTTGCCAATTCAGTTTCAAATTGAGCTGTTGAAGAAACATTAACTGCTGTTAAAGCAGTAAGTCCTGCCCTTAGTCTTGTTTGGTTGATTATGGCCAAACTTGCGGGTGTATTCCCTTGTGCCTCTGCCATCATCAATAACACATCTGCAAATCGAAGCACGATCCAGTCGTTTTCTCCATCATCCACACTAAGTACTTGTGAAATATGTTTTTTTGGATACAACCTTCTGTTACTTCCAGTTGACCAAATAGCCAGGTTCAAAGGCTTACGAATATCAGTTAATGTATATCCAAATGTTTCTAATTCAGTAGTGCCATTATTAAACCCTCTTCCATCACCATTTACAACGGCAGTACCACTTAGTTCAGGTGCAAATGAATTAGGCCATGGAGAACCTAAACCAAGCCCCCCCGCTTTGTAACGTATGGCAAACATCACTTCCTTATTCACTTCATTGGTAATAGAAAAAACATCGGCGTAACTAGTTGGCAAACCAGTTAATAAACCATACCCACTGTTATTAATCACATCAGTTAATAATGTAATGGCCTCCGATTTTTTATTTAAAGTGAGATAGACTTTTGCCAACAATGCTTTTGCGGTCCAACTATTTACTTTGCCGAGATTGGATCCAAAATTTTGTGATGCGATGGAGGGATAGTTCATAGTAACGCCGTTTGCGGCTGCATACTGTAAGTCGGCAATAATAAATTTATAAATATCATCAACTGAAGATCGGTTTATTAAAACAGCCTCATCAGGTGTAACTGGTTTATGAATCAGAAATACACCGCCATATAATCTTACCAAATTAAAATAATGATATGCTCGCAAAAAAGTTGCTTCAGCTGATAGTTCTCTTTTTTGTTGAGCAGTAATTACAACAACTGTTGAATCTGACGTTATTACCCCGTTAGATGAATTATAATTAATGCTTAAACTTTTTAAAATCAGATTAATATTTCTAATATTGAAATAAACATTTGTCCAGTAATTATTAATAGAAGCCAATGATGTACTTGGGATAAACAGATCGAGGTCGCTTAACTCACGGTTAGGAACAGATGTACTACCCGAATTACCCATAATGGAATTATCACTTCTCAGCTCTGTTAATTTCCATTCGTCGAATAATGGTGCTCTTAACCCACTGTAACAACCTGTAAGCGCCTGCTGAATATCAGCTGCAGTTTTATAATAGTTTAGAGTGGATACATTTGATAATGGCTCTAAATCAATACTTTTTTTGCAGGAAGCCAGAAACAGTACACTTACAAAAAGTAGTGTTATTGTTATTGTCTTTTTCATTTTCATTTTCAAACGTTTTACTTCGTTAATACTTTAAAAATTAATATCAATACCCGCTAGAATAGTTCTGTTTATTGGAAAAGTACCTCGCTGGTATCCATCAATCAGAACAGAAGCATAAGGCCCTGTCTGAGCTCTTCCTTCCGGATTCAGACTTCTATAATTCTTAGCCATATGGAAATATAAATTCTGTGCAGAGAGGTATACCCTTAATGAGGTAAGTTTAAATTTTTTAATCTGACTTCCCTCAAACCGGTATCCCAGATTAATATCTCTGATTGCCCAGTAAGAAGCGTCTTCAATAACATAGTTAGTCAACATCCAGTTAAAGCCCAAGGATCTGTTCAATGGTGTTTTTCCGTCACCTGGATATGCGGCACTAATCCACCTATTTTCATTGTATACTTTAATTACCCTACCTGATTCATTATAGTTAGGATCGCCATTGATTAATTTACCACCCTGACTACCCTGTAGGCTAAATGATAGTTCAATGCCTTTATAATTTAAGTTATTGGTCATGCCCCATGCAAAATCTGGGTATGGATTTCCAAGATTTACCCTGTCATTGTTGTCGAGAATTTTATCACCATTGATATCCATCAGCTTTAAACCACCCGGCGTAAAATAAGCAGATAAATTAGATGTTAAACCAGCAGCTTTGGCATCATCAATATCTTTTTGCGAAAGCCACACTCCGTCTGTTTTAAAACCATAATAATATAACAATGAATTTCCGACCTCATTTTTATATACTTCAGCCCTTTCTCCTTGATTTAACAAATAAGCTTCCTTACCTAATTCAAGTATTTTGTTTTGAGTATGTGATATATTAGCTGATGTTGTCCAATTGAAATTTCTTTTTATAAAATTGGTTGTAGTTAGTTCTAATTCAATGCCTCTATTTTGGAGACTACCATTGTTATTCCAAAATTGTGGTGCCCCACTAAATGCCATGGTTGATTGTTGCAATAATAGTTTCTCAGTTTTTGAATTATAAATATCCAAGGTTAAACCAATCTTGTTTTTAAACAGCGAAATATCTGCTCCGAAATTTGATTGAAATGTTCTTTCCCAAGTAATGGCTGGATTTCCAAAAATTGCAGGGTTATTAATCAATCCGCCGCTTGAAGTGCCTGTACCTGCTCCAAAAGAATAATTTCCGCGTGATAGTAAATCTAGGTAAGCAAAATCGGCTATTCTGTTGTTACCGGTTGCGCCATAACTACCCCTTAATTTAAGATTGGTTAACCATTTTACTTTATACAAGAATTTCTCTTTGCTCGCTGCCCAACCAAGGGAAATTGCGGGAAAGGATCCCCATTTATTACCGGGTGCAAAATAGGAGCTGCCATCTGTCCTTATGCTTGCGCTTAACAAATACTTACTTTTATAAGCATAGGTTGCACGACCAAGATATGACAAAAGGCCAATGCGATTTTTTGTGCCAAATGTTCTGCCTTGATCAATTTGTGCAGCTGCATTTAATGTTCTGATATCATTATTCGGAAAATTCATTCCAGTAATCTGATCTCTGTTTATATTGGTTCGCTGAGAGGTAAAACCTGCTAATAGAGAAAAATCATGCCCTTTGATTTTTTTTGAATAATTCAATGTGTTTTCAGAAAGCAAATCGATATTTGATCCGGAGGTAAATATTCCATAATTAACATCCCCCTCTCTATTGGCATCTGTTTTATAAAATTCAAGGCCACTACTCATGTTAAGATAACTAGATACTAAAGCTTTAAAATTCAAACCTAGCATTAAACCAACATTCAATTCAACGGATGATTGCAATCGATATTCATTGGAGTTGATGTCTGAATTTTCAACAGATGATTTAGGATTTTGCTGACTTGAGCCACTTGGGTTAGCACTAGCTGTTGAAAACAATGAACCATCGGGCATTACACCTGAATAGGCAAGACCAGAAAAATGTCGAGGGTGAGCATAATCTCCCGCTTTTACATTGGCATATTGAGGATTGGTATTAACCAATGCTGCTGTTGCTGCATTGTGACGAACAGGCAACCATCCTGGAAATCTCCAGAAATTGGTGAAGTTTTCTGATGGGCTTTCTTTAGTAGTATAAGAAGGGTTCAGATTAATGGTTAGTTTTACTGTACGGCTTAATTCAAAATCGAGTTTGGCCCTGATATTCAATTTTTCGTAATTGCTCTTGAACATCATACCCTGATCTTTTTGATAGCCGCCCGATATATAATAGTGAATATCTTTTTTGCCGCCCGAAACGCTCAATTGCAAATTCTTAATTAGGGCTGGTCTTAATGATTCACTTTGCCAATCTGTATTCTCGCCATTTCTTAATGCATTTTCAATAATGTAAGCAGCCTTGTCGCCCGACGCAATGGTATTTGATGATTGAATTACGGTAGGATCAGTTGCCCTTAATGCCATTTCATAATACAGCATATTGGTATATTCAGTGGTGGTCATTATATCATACCGCTTATACTCTTTTTTCAAACCCATTGTATATTTAAGTGCATACTTGGGCTTATCGGTGATGCCTTTTTTTGTTGTTACAATAATTACACCTCCCGAACCTCGTGAACCATAAATAGCAGCCGATGCTGCATCTTTTAATACTTCAATTGATTCAATGTCTGCAGCATTTAAATAAGCCAACCCATCAGCAATTGGTTGCCCGTCAACAACAACCAACGGACTTGTTGTTGCATTTACAGAAGTGACACCTCGAATACTTAATTTAGGTGCTGCGCCAGATTCTGATGAAATATTTTGTACCGTCAACCCCGCAATTTTCCCTTGCAATGCCTGATCCAAACGCGACACAGCTATCTCATCCAATCGATCATTTTTATATTTAGAAACCGCGCCAGATACATTCGATCTTTTTTGAGTGCCATAACCTATTACTACTACTTCATCCTGAGTTGTACCTGCAATAACCAAGGCTACATTAATATTTGTTGTACCTACAATAGAGACAGTTTTTGCAAAATATCCTACAAATGAAAAAACAAGTGTAGAAGTATTCTTTTTAACCTCAAGTGAAAAACTACCATCCGCTTTGGTTACAACGCCTCCTTTATTATTAAGTGCTAATACAGAAACACCAAACATGGGTTTGCCGCTAATACTGTCAACCACTTTTCCAGTGATGATTTCCTTTTTTTGAGCAAACGCCGTATCAGCCAGCAAAAACATCACCAGTATCAGCACCATGTATTTTAATCTTTTCATTTTCGCAGTTTTAAATTTTATATTGATACTTCTATCTCCTGAATTTTTTATTTAATAATAGCTGTAGGTCTGGTTAAATCAAATCCAACTCCCTTTAATTTTATATAATAAATTCCCGATGGCCAATTGGATATGTCAATGTTTGTACTATTAAATCCAATTGGTAGAAATAGGTTGCTTTTCTGAATAAATCTACCTGCCGCATCATAAATCAAGATGTCTCCTAATTCAATTTTTGGTGAATATACACGAACAGTGAGGGTTGTATTATTAATCATAAAAGCATTCAGGTATGCCTGCCCATTCCCATTTGGTGGGTAGATCGTCATCCTTCCATTTATATAAGTAAAGCTATAATTGGATGATGCTGCTCCACCGGGCACCAATGTATAATAGCCAGCCGCAGAATTTTTTATTGCTGTTGTACTCACCATTGCAGCGGTTGTAAGATTTGTAGTTGTATCACCCAACACATATCCTACATAAGAAAGGGAGAAAACAGGATTGTCCATCCCCTGCACTTTTACCGTATCTAGTGCTTTTACAATTAGTGCTTTTTTATTTATTGTTAATACTTGAATTACATCTGCTGCGGCTATATAGCCAATATTGCCAGCCTGTGAAGCAGTTATATTAACTATGCCAGCACCAACAATTTTAACAGTGTTTGTTCCTATAATGGTTGCTACTGCAGGATTGCTACTTACATAGGTAATAGGAATAGTATTATTTGTACTAGTTGCAGTTAATAAAAAATCGGCATTGCCATATGTTTTGGCGGCAAGCGCATTAAATGTAATCGTTTGTGCTTGTCTTGCAAGAACCGTGAGGGTTCCATTTACAATTGAGATTGTATAATTGGCTGCAGTTGCGCCTGTAACAGTAATCGGATAAAACCCTGGAATGGATAATGTTGTTGCAGTAGTAGTTAAAACGGCTGGCGTCAATAATACAGCTGAGGTTTCACCTAAAACAAACCCAGTATAGTTAGCAGTTAAAGTTGGATTTAACTGCGTTTCAAATTTCGTTTTGTTATCAGCAGCAATAGTTAATGGCGCTTTGTTTACAGTTAATGTCTGTGTAACACTGGCCGAAGCATAAAATCCATCACTGGCCTGTGAAGCAATAATATCTGTTGTACCTGAACCCACAATATGAATATTTCCGCCAACGATCGTTGCAACAGCAGTATTAGTACTAGAATAAACAATGGGCTGACTGGTGTTCAAACTAGTAGCACCTCCATTAAAATCTGCACTACCATATGTTCTAATAGACAAAGGATTAAATACAAATGGTTGAGATGAAGGAACAGCACCAGCACCATACGCGCCAAAACTACTAACAGTAGCATTTACAATATTAGTTGTATTATTTCCTGTTCCTATTGGCAATGCCCAAGACGAACCAGTATTATTAATAAGCCCAATACCGGCATTAGGTAGTGTAGTAAATGTTGATCCTTCCAATAAAGCATTCCAGCCTAATTGCAAATTACAATTGCCTGTACCAACAATCCGATTAACATTCCAAACCGCATTTACAACCAGTTGTTTCTGTGCGGCAGTTAATGCGGTGCCATTTACTTGACCGTTTGAGGTAATCCCTTCATATACTGTAACTGCAAAATCGGAGGAAGAAGTTGGCGCAAGGGTAATTGGCAAATAATAATCAACCGTGCCAATCGGCAAGGTAACTGTAGATGAAACACCATCGTATTGCAGAATACTTTGCAGACCAGAAGTTGAATTATAATTTGTAGCAATGTAATTAGTTGAATTAAAACTTCCGTTGAGAGTTCCTCCAGTTAATACATGTACCGAGTCTTGTGGACGAAGGGACATTTTGCCGTTTATTCCCAATCTGCGATAAATCAAAACACTTCTATTTACGGTAACAGCAGCATTAATATCTACAGTTCCTGCTGTGATAGTGGTAAGCACAGATCCTGATGAAATTCCAAAAGGCTTTGAGGTAGCTCCATTAATTATATAGTTAGTGCCAGATTGAAAAGACTTATTCCCTGTAACAATTACGCTGCCTAATAAAGAATCAAGCCCGTTGACATTTGCGGTAATCAAAGTAGCCGTATCACTTGAAAAAATATACGCGCCAGAAAGTGATGTAGCTATAGTAGGTTTGGATAATGTTAATACGCCAGCGCCACTGGTAGTATGAATTACATTCGTATTAGGTGCAATGCCAGGACCTGTAACAATCAAACCAAGATTTCCACTAAGTGTACTTGCTGGAATACCTGTTATTTGATAGGTACCTATAATAGTATTACCAGTAACGCTTGTAGCAGTAGCCGCCACTTTAGAAGTAAAGGTAGATGGCCCCGTTATTTGGAAGCCTGCATCAAAATTAATTTTACCAAATATCTGTACACTTGTATCTGCTTTCAGATTTCTTTGCATTGTAACATTACTATAATTAGCCACAATAAAATTGGGAACCGTTAGCGTTCCAGTGCCGGAAATAGTTTGAGGAGTATTACCACCCATCACCAGGTTATTGCTACTACCTGCTACAGGATAAGCATAGGTGCCGTTTACAACTAAGTTACCTAACAATGGGGTTGCGCCACTTGAATGAGTGACGAATAAACAACCATTATCAATGGTTAATCCTTCGATTTTATAAAATGTGCCATCACTAGTGAATGTAGCACCGTTTTGTATAAATAAATTGGCGTAATTTTTATTCCCACACCAACTTGAGCTACCATAAGCTAACCCATCAGTATATTGAACATTTGAACCCCTGTAATATATGTTTGCCCCAGATTCAAAGTTTGTGAACTGCGTAGTTGAATTATTTCCAATAGGACTACGACCAGTATAATAATATAAAGAAGCACCAGATTTGAAAGTAATGGTATTAATAACTGATGCATTGAATCCTGAAGTAGTGGTTGAATCGTTGATATAACAGGAGGATCCAGTTGCAAAAACAAGACTGGTACCACTGCTTGCAGTTATATAACTCCTTGTGTGAACATTTGAAATAAGTGGACTTAGATATAGGGTTCCAGATACCAAACCAGAATTAGTTGCACTAGCAGCTAATTGAATATTTACATCGTAATTAAACAAGGCTGTTGTTTGGCTACTACCGCCAAGGGTTAAGGTATCAGTTGCGCCTACAATAAAATCATCCGCACTGGTTGCATCTCCGTTGATAATAAGCGTTGCAGAGCCTGCAGTACTTCTTCCAATATTGATACGAGACCCATTGATACATTTCAACTGTGCACAAACATTGGCAGACCCAGTTATAGTTGCTACTACACGACCTGTTGTAGGTGTTACTCCTCCCACATTAGTGCCATCAAAAATTAAAATATCAGTTGAAAGTGCTGTGGCTCTTGATGAACCCGACCCATTCAAACTTGTATTCCAACTTGCAGATGCAGTATACGCTGCATTAAGGCCTCCCACCCAATAATAAGTTGTTTGGGCATGGGTTAGAAAAACACTAAAAACAAATATTGCAATGGCAAATAATTTTTTCATATAGAAAAGTTTATTTAATTAAACCTAATTACTTGATGAAGTCATCACGCATCGGGTTGAAAACATCAATTAATACTCCTTCTTCAAGGCAAACAGCGCCGTGTAAAATATTCGAAGGGATGTAGAACACATCTCCTGCTGACAGCACTTTTTTAACTCCACCAATTTCAATTTCAAATTTTCCACTTTCAATATGCGATATCTGAGAATGATGATGCTGGTGCAAAGCCCCTACCCCGCCTTTATCAAATTTTACTTTTACTAGCATTAGGTTTTCATTCCATGCCATGACTTTCCTTTTGATGCTACTATCCATTTGTTCCCATTTTATTGAACTGTCTTCAATAAAAACCACTGTTGATTCATTTGTTCCCATAGTCTTAATCTTTGGTTCAGATTTTTTTTATTTTAATTTATTGCAATTTCTTTCCGTCTAACAAAACAATGTATGACCCTTTCCATTTTATCCCCTGCGCCACATGATCCTTCTCCACTTCAATATTGTTATTACATTGTGCAATTTGTAACCTTCTATCACCTACTATTATTTCTACTACCGAAAATTCCTCATCCTGCTGTATGGATTTTATCTGTTGTACAGATGGATAAGCGTTGTATGAAAATTCATTTACAGGGTCAAATTTTCCATGTATTTCAATGACACTTATAAATGACTGATCCTTCCCAGTTTTCCTTATTATCCAGGCTGGCTCATGACGAAGATTAAAATTTGGGTCATTAGCACCAGTACGTGTAAAAAACAATTGGGCTGTATCGGTTATCAATGATGATAAAGTGTAATAGGTATTTTTATTTAAAAAACTAAGTTGTGCTGTTGTATTGGCCACAGTAGCATAAGCCTCTTTCCATAAAAACTGGTAGCCGTTCTTTTTCCCTAAGGTTTCCAACATAGCTGTATACGCCTTGTACTTTACAGATGTATTGATTAAACTACCACTGTATTGGAAGGGAAGATCGTATTGATGTATGGTATCAGATTGTACATTAAAAAGATCGACAATCATTTTATTGCCCATTGGCAATTGGAGCATATACAGTGTGCGTTGCATATGCGTATTCTTGTAAGCATTGTCTTCTTTTGCTGCAACTACTTGAATATTGGGATTTGAAAAACTACTGAACAGTTTTTCGGAATGGTTATTCTCAGCAATTTTTTCTTCCCCATTAAAATGACTGGTTTCATCCATCACAATAGTATTGTGGGCAATCGTTTGCTGAGCATATTTATTATTTTCTGGCAAATATCTTCCGCCATACTTTTGCTCTACCCCAATGAAACGAACAGATCCGTAATTAGTAAGTATTTCATTTCCCTTATCATATAATAGTATACCCAACTTATCAAAATGCCCATGCGACAAGCCATGCGATGTGTATTTGAATAACAAACTAGTCAGGTCAGCATTTTTGCCAAGTCTGAAAATGCTTACACCTCCAGCTTTCCCGTTTACTCCATCCGTACTTTCCAAAGACTTGTAATTATAATTAGCCAAATTATTTTTATTTGCAGACAATGCTGCAGCAATAGCCATGCCCCCATTGTTGAGCATTACCCGGTTCTGCTTTTTTGCTACAACAAGTAAATCCTTATCCAAACTATATACATTCCAAAAAATATTGATTGCAGTTACCAGTTCATTCGATGTATAATCCTTATCTTTCAACGCATCATTGAGTGGAAAGAATGATCCATCTATATTGGTTTGTTGTAGGCAGGTTAGCAGTGCTTTTTTTAGAATGCTATCGCGGTGAGCAAATATTTTTAAAGATGGATTACTATTCTGTAATGCATTCGCAAAAACAGCATAAGGCAAAATGGCATAGCGAGTATAATAAGGTCCTTCTGTATAATAGCCATCTGGAGAAAAGAGTTTATCCATTAATGCAATAAAACCACTCTTGCCATCTTTTTCAGTTCCTTTCAAAGCCCAATCAATATAGTTCTGGTTATTAGTGGCAATACCGATAATTCCAACACCTGCACATGCCCATACGGCATGATTATGAATCAGGTTGAACCATTCTTTTTGGTCTTTTATAAAAAAATCAACTTCGGGTTTAAAAGCGCCCTGTTCAATAATATTTCGCTCTGCTGCTGTAAGTGAATTATATACTAAATCATAGGCCATCCCTGCATATACCATCCAGTTAGCATCATTCAATGCCTGCCAGAAAAGATGTCCCGGGAAAGCACTAGTAGCTTGAGGATGTTTTTTTAAAGTTGGATTCAATGCTGCATATTTAAGCAGCATTGCCTTTACTAAGGTTGCGTATTTTGAATCGCTAGTAAGATTATATAATATACCACTATTAAACATAAGAGTATAATTGGCCTTATGCCTATCGTGCGAATACCCTCCCGCTGGATCTTTTGGAAATGGCACATCCACCTCCTTACCAATCCATTCATCAACGTCCTTTTTCATTTCGCTAAAGGACTTATTTAGCAATGAATAACGAGTAAGGTTTTGTTTTACTTTTGCTGCTTCTGCACTTGTAAAAAAAGTAATGGGATGCTGAGCACACAAAAGCACTGGTATGATTAGCAAGCATAATATGCATAGAAATTTACCCATTCGCAGACAACCGTTTAATCTATTTTACCATTCAGAAATGTAGCAAGAAGCGTAGTCTATTGTAATAATCACTATTCCAAGATCAACGAATTCTTCATGCGGCAATCTTTGTTTTGTAATATTAAGTACGAATAAGAATTCAATCTAGCAGAAGGAAAGTTTAATATCGTAAATAATTTAGCTTTTTCTTAGATATTCATTAAACAGAATGCCATTTTTGTATATAAAACATAAAATTATCTAGCCGAGAACGTTACCGGTAACGCTGCCGGTATTCTCGTAAAATTTTATCTATTAGCTTTACAGCCTAATAATTCTATAAATGGAAAAGCCAGCCACGATAAAAGATATTGCCAAAAGGCTCAATATTTCAATTTCAACTGTTTCTCGCGCCCTCCGGAATGCCGCTGACGTAAACTCGGAGACCAAAAAGACGGTACAGGAATTATCTGTTGAACTAAACTATCAGCCGAACAGACTCGCATTAAGCCTACGTCAAAAACAAACACATACCATTGGTGTAATTGTACCCAATCTCGATTATGTTTTATCAATGATGGTAAGAGGAATTGATGAGGTTGCCCTAGAGGCTGGCTTTACTGTAATGGTATGTCAAAGCAATGAATCATTTGGGAGAGAAATTGTAAATACAAGGCGTCTACTGGAAAGTTTGGTAGATGGTTTTATCATCTCTGTTTCGAGTGAAACAAAATCATTTGAACATTTTAAAAAAATACAGGAAAGAAATATACCAGTAGTAATTTTTGACCGAGTAACACCCAATCTTATCGCTCCAAGCGTAAGGTTAGACAATGAAAATGGTGGCTTTATAGCAACTGAACATTTATTGGAGCAGGGATATAAACGTATCGCCATTTTAGCCGGCCCAAAGAATTTAGGCATTAGCAATGAAAGAATGAATGGTTATTTAAATGCACTAAAAAAATACAAAATAAAAATAGAAAACGATCTCATCATTCATTGCGACTTTAACCAAGACTATGCTTATTTTGCTACACAGGAATTATTGGCCATGAAAAAAAGACCAGATGCTATTTTTACGATTAGTGATAGAATGGCCATCGGTGCCATGTTGGCAATCAAAGAAAAGGGTTTAAAAATGCCGGATGACATAGGGCTTGTTGGATTTAATAACGAACCGGTTGTTAACCTAGTTACGCCAGCCATTAGCAGCATTGAAATGTCGGCTTTTGAACTGGGCAAAGCAGCCGCTAAACTTTTTATTGAAACCATGCACAACAATGGAGACAAAAACAATGTAGAACAAGTATTAAAACCTAAATTGTTTATCCGCGAATCTTCTATGAAACTTCACAAAAGCACAAAATTAAAATAATCAATAATGATTGCAAGCGTAAATATCAGCTCAATGCAATACACTTCCTTCCTTTCGCAACACCTGTCTCAATATCCAAAAACAGTTTTCCTGATTGAAGAATATTTTCCAGCTTGTGCTGGACGATTCAAATCTTGATTCATAGAAATTAATCCATCTAAAATCTGTGGCTGATTTCCGTATTTTGAAATATATAATTCCAACAGTTTGATTGCTTTTTCACTATCCCCTGATGAAAAAAGTCCAATTGCATACCCGTAAATAATTTGCGGATCAGCCGCTGCATTTTTTGCCGCAGTCATTAATTCTTTCATTGCTATTGCATTTTGCTTTTGCCGGATATACCACAATGCAAGCCCGTAGTGTAGATAGCCACTCGTAGGATTTCGAATCAGCCCTTTATCAATGATTTTTTTTCCTTCCACTTCTCGCCCCTGTTCCCGATACAAATCAATAAGATTATTATAAGAAGGCATAAAGCCTGGAAATATTTTGATGCAATTCAGGTATAATTGTTCTGCACTTACAGTATTGCCAATAGAGGCTTGTAAAATTGCTCTGTTAAAATAACCTTCTGGACGGTGACTCATATTTTCCTGAACCTGTATATATTCGCCCATTACCTTTTTGAATTGAAGGGTATCGGCATCGCCTAATCTTGAACTGAAGGCTGCCACTACGTTCATCGCTTCCATTCTAACAGCAGCTATTTTATCATACAATAACGGTTGCACATTGGCCAGTATTAATTCTGGGCTAGTGTTGCCCATTGCTTTTATTGCATTCCGACGGAGATTGGCATCCTCACTTTTCAAATTATCAACCACCAGTTGAACGATTCTTTGAGAGGCATAACTACCATACTGTTCCATTGCAGTGGCCTTTATAATAGCAGGAATTTTTTTTGACGTCAACAGCTCATATAAAGAAGGCTCACGTTCTTTCGAGTTGTGCGCAATTTCATAAACTAGTTCACCGTAAATTTTATCAGTTGGAATTTTGGCCTTAAACCATTTTGAAAAATTGCTTGCAGCCCATTGTACAGTTTTATCTGTATGACATTTATTACAAGCATTGGGTGTACCATTTACCAATGACAAATCGGGCCTTGGAATTCTAATGCTATGATCAAGTCTGTTATCCACTACCATATAAGTGGATACAGGCATATGACATGACACGCATTGGTTTCCTGTGCTAGAAGTGGAATGATAACTATGCAGAGGGCCATCGTATTTTTCAGACTTATGACAGGATGTACATAAGGTATTGCCAATGGCCTTTACTTTCATGCCATGTGGCTCATGACAATTGATACAAGTAACGCCAGCAGCATACATTTTACTTTGTAAAAAAGATCCATACTCGTAATCTTCTTCTTTAATCTGTCCATCGATATGATAATTAACCGGATCAACGGTGGCGGGAATATGAGACTGAAGAAATGATTGACCATGCTTGTATTCATCTGTAAACCTAGTGGCCCTTGCGTGACAACGCGCGCAGGTTTCTATCAAAGTATCATTCTTTTCAACTACTTTAGGCAACATCATCTGCCTTGCCGGATCAATTTTCCAATTAATTGATTTGGCTTTTAGACTGATAGAAAATCCACTGAAGAGATTTTCATTTTCCCTTTTTTCTGTCCATGTAATATGTTCCGAAGCTGGCCCATGACAGGATTCACAGGAAACCCTACTCTCTTCCCACTTACTGTGAAAACTATTTTCTGCAATGCTGAAATTTTGCGCATAATCAGTAGTATGACAGTCAGCGCACATATAATTCCAATTCTGATTAATTCCCATCCAAAATAATTCATCCTTAGGGGCAATTTTTTCTTTATTGTACAGATGAAACCACCGTTGTCCGCCTTTCTCTTTTTCCCTGGTATCCCAACAAAAAGGTAGTACTTGTATCCTGCCATCATCAAACCTAACAAGATATTGTTGCAATGGTCGCCATCCAAACGTATAGGAAATCTTGAATTCCTTTTTAAAGCCGGTTGAATCAGTAGTTTTAACTAAATAATCCTCCCCTCTTTTATAAAAAAAAGCAGTATCCCCAGCGTAAATAAAACTGGTATTATTAAAATCAGCTTTTACCGTTTTTTCTGAAGCGGTATCCATGGCATGAAAATGATCGGAGCTTACGAATAAATCAAATTCCTTTTGATGACAGCCTTGGCACTTATCAGAACCAACATATTTGGCTGGTTGAACAGAAGTTTGCTTACTTATGCATTGGTGAAATACAATCACGGCAGATAGCATCAACGCTATTACCAATAATTTCTTCATACCGTTTTTACTTTTATCATGCTATAGAATTAAACGTGGAACTGATTATTAGAGATTCCAACGATTCAAATCAGTGGAAAATCGTAGTGCCTAAAATCCATGTCTAAGTTGCTAAAATAGTAAAAAATAAAATAAGGATTAAAAATGAAGGACAATGCAATTATCCACTAAACATGTAAGTCGCCAGCCAAAAGCGGACCAATTAGTATCTTTATTTTGAAACAATTTAAAACCTGAAACACTCTTTAAGAATTAGATCGCTTTGATTTGATGACATACAATGAGTGTACTAAATGCTGTAAAAAATAAATTGTTAGCCAGGGTGGTAGCTTCTGTGAATAAGCAACAGGAATAGGTGAAAAAAATAGCCTAAGATTTATTTGAATTTGTCATAGAAATCCAACATGGAAATATATTTATTTTTAATTACCCTATTTAATAAATGATTTTCTACTTCTAATAATAAACCAAATTAATGGAATTACCCCACCAATTGTAAAAATGCTGCCGCCAATAAAACGCATCCAAGTTAAGGTTTGAAAATAATCACTTTTAATAAACTCATTGCTTCTTGCATACCATAAACCCTGTTCTGTTACGGTTTTAAATTGCAGTATTCCTACAGGAAATAAATCCAGTACAACCATTAGCAATAGGCCAATATTTATTGACCAAAATATTGTTTTTATTAGTTTGGGTTTCCACCACTCAGGTTTAAATATTAATTGACTACAAAAAAGCACTGTTGCCAATGCTAAATTTCCATATACACCCATCAATGCTGCATGGCCATGGTTAACAGTTAAGTAAGTGCCATGTTCATAATAATTTGCAATGGGTAAATTAATAATAAAGCCCAAAACCCCTG
>Ga0194063_10000321_pt1 | contig 35721 bp, 27 predicted proteins | sample SepL3720m_MetaG_FD_155459 | JGI IMG/M metagenome (GOLD analysis project Ga0194063, IMG submission 155459) | Anoxic zone freshwater microbial communities from boreal shield lake in IISD Experimental Lakes Area, Ontario, Canada - Sep2016-L373-20m | ecosystem: Environmental > Aquatic > Freshwater...
CGAAGGGGTGGCGCGCGTGAAGGGGTGGCGGCGCGCGAAGAAAACTGGCGGGGTACAAAATTAAGGGCTTTACTCAAGAAAACAAAGTAAAGGCCCGCCTTTTGTACCCCACAACGATAAATATCGCTCTTTTTAATCAAAAAAGCGTTGTCTTGATAAAAAATGCCCCTACCTTTTTGCTTTTTTACTACTTTTTTAAAAAAAGAACTGACAGGGGTACAAAAATCGAGCTCTTACTTGGCTTAGGGGTACAAAAAAGCCTCCCTTACTTTGTAATCACTTTTCCGCAGGCTCCGGCGGCATGCTTTAGTTGGTTGTGATTTTACCGTTGCCGTTACCTTTTTCACTTGACTTTGACTCGAATATCGCTTGAAATTCCCTCAGATTGCGCTATTTGTATTAAAACGCATCACTTAGTCTTGCTATCTGTATTATTAGGTGGTACGTAGTCACCTGCAACTTTTTGATAATTTTCTCGACCTCAAATAGTCCGATTGACAAACGTCGAGGGGTGGCATATCATACTATCAATACCATGAATATCCATTGCTGGCAGACCAAAATGCTTAGGAAAGGATTTAAAGCTATAATAAATGCCCCTACCTTTTTGCTTTTTTACTACTATTTTTTAAAAAAGAACTGGCAGGGGTACAAAAATCGAGCCTTTACTTGGCTTAGGGGTACATAAAAGCCTCCCTTACTTTGTAATCACTTTTCCGCAGGCTCCGGCGGCATGATTTAACTAATACTTTCATAATTTTTGTTTAACTTTTAAGGCTTTAATTTTCTCCTCAAAAATGTTAATATCTTATCCGGAGGGATTTTTATGCTTAAACTGCTAGCCTTTGATTACGGCGCGACGAGCGGCCGAGGAATGATTGCAAACTTTGATGGCGAGAAGCTTCACTTTGGTGACGATTACCGCTTTGCGAATAGGCCCGTTTTTATCGGAAAAGGCTTTTACTGGGACTTTCCAGCACTCTTGCAAGATATGAAAATTGGGATTCAAAAGTTGTCGGCAGATGGACTCCCCGGTTGCATAGGTGTTGACACATGGGGTGTCGATTATGGGTTGCTTGATAAGTCAGGAGACCTGCTAGGCTTGCCGTACAATTACCGCGACGCGCGAACAGACAATTCTATGGAAGATGTCTTCAAAATAGTTTCGAGCAAAGAGCTTTACATGGCGACGGGTATTCAATTAATGCAGTTCAACACAATATTCCAACTTCATGCTCACTTGCGTGAACGCCCATGGATGCTTGAGCAGGCCGAGAAGCTCCTTTTTATGCCTGACCTGCTCAACTACTATTTGACAGGCTTGGAGGCAACTGAATTTTCGATTGCCTCAACTTCACAAATGCTTAATCCAAATACAAAGACCTGGAACAACGAGTTGCTCGGGCGTTTGAACATTCCGACGAGACTCCTTGGGAACATAGTCGAGCCAGGGACGATGCTTGGTTCGTTGTCGAAGACAGTGATGAAGGAACTTAATGTTGGGGAAATCCCAGTGGCGCTTGTTGCTGGACATGATACAGGAAGTGCTGTTGTGGCTGTGCCTGCGACGAGCGAGAACTATGCATACTTGAGCTGCGGGACATGGTCGCTTTTGGGGATTGAGTCGAGAGTGCCGATTGTGACTGAGAAATCCTACAATATGAACTTTACGAATGAGGGCGGAATTGAGGGCACATATCGAGTAATTAAAAACATTATGGGTCTTTGGATTCAGACTGAGTGCTTGAGGACGTTTGAAATTGAGGGATTTGCTCCAACATACGAGGAATTGGAAGATATAATTACTTCTGCGACGCCGTTTAGGTGCTTTATTGATCCAGATGATCAAAGGTTTTTGGCGCCGGGAAACATGCCGAAAAAGGTAGCTGATTATTGCGCTGAGACTGGGCAGTATGTGCCTCAGACGCGGGATGAAATTTTGCGTTGTGTAAAAGAGAGTTTAGCATTAAAATATAGATATGCGCTTGAAGGCTTGGAAATGCTCAAGGGCGAAAGAATTGACGTTTTGCACATGGTTGGTGGGGGCATTCGGAGTGTATCGACTTGTATGTTCACGGCGAGTGCGATCGGAAGGCCTGTGATTGCAGGGCCCGCAGAGGGAACGGCGATTGGGAACTTTTTGGCGCAGCTTATCGCAAAGGGCGAGGCGAAGGATTTGGCTCAGGCGAGGGAGATTTTAAGAAGGACGGTCGACACTGACGAGTTTATGCCGCATGGAATAGAGCAGTGGAACATGGCGTACGAGAAGTTCTTGAAGGTAACAGGATTGAAAAATTAAAAGATAAATTTGGAGGATGGGTTATGAAATTCGGAAAATTGGACAGAAATGCAGTACAAGAGAGTTATTTACTAGCAAAAAAGGCGTATGCAGGCTTTGGTGTTGATACTGATGCAGTGATTGCGCAAATGAAGGATTTTAATTTGTCATTGCACTGCTGGCAGGGTGATGATTGCTCGGGTTTTGAGAAGGGCGATTCTATTTCTTCGGGAGGCCTTATGGCGACTGGAAATTTTCCTGGGAAGTCAAAGACGCCAGCACAACTGAGAGCCGACATTGAGGCGGTAATCAAGCAAATGCCTAGCAAAAAGAGCGTAAATATTCACGCGATGTACTCTGAGTCAACAGACGGTTCGCCTGTTGGGCGCAACGACATTACTACTGCTCACTTTCAAAACTGGGTAGACTGGGCGAATAAACTAGATATCGGGATTGATTTTAACCATACGTTTTTTGGGCACGAGATGTCCAAGTCGGGATACACTCTTTCGAGCCCTGACGAGACAGTGCGCGCGTTTTGGGTCAAGCACGCAAAGCTTTGCCGCGAAATTGCAAACTGGATCGGTGAGCAGACTGGAAAGACTTGCGCAAACAATTTGTGGATTCCGGACGGGTCTAAAGAGGTTCCCGTCAACCGTTCGCTTTACCGCGAACAATTAAAGAAATCACTTGATGAGATCTTTGCAATTAAGTATGATCCAAAAAACACTATCGACTCGCTTGAGAGCAAACTTTTTGGAATTGGTGCAGAGTCTTTTACTTCGGGATCACACGAGTTTTACATGGGATACGCAGTAAAAAATAATATCGCCATGACTCTCGACATGGGACATTTTCACCAAACTGAAAGCGTGCCTGACAAACTTTCTTCAATATTCTTGTACCTTGATAAGGTCGTATTTCACATCAGCCGTGGCGTAAGATGGGACAGCGATCATGCACCAGTACTTGGTGATGAAGTGCTTGCGCTCCTTCAAGAAGTAAAGAGATGCAACGCTTTTGACAAGGCAGTTGTTGGACTAGACTTCTTTGACCCAAGTGTAAACAGGCTTTTAGCGTGGGCGACTTCATCAAGAGCGGTTCAAAAAGCAGCTATGATTGCAATGCTTGAGCCGACTGCAATGTTGAAGGAACTAGAAATTAAGGGCCAATTAGGTGAGAGGCTTGCTATTTTGGACGAACTTAAGTCCATGCCTTTTGCTGCTGTTTGGGATAAACTTTGCGTTGAAAGCGGAGTTGCGCCTGGGCACGAGTGGATTGACGAAATAAACGCATATACTGATGTGACGATTGCTCAGAGAAGTTAAATATCTCAGGACGAGGGCATTGACATGAAATTTAGGCCTTGTATCGATTTGCACGAGGGAAAAGTCAAGCAAATAGTGGGCTCAACTATTGGCGACGCAGTCGTCGAGAACTTTGTTTCGGAGAAAAACCCAAGTTATTACGCGAATCTTTTTCGCAGGGACGGTTACAAAGGCGGCCATGTGATAATGCTTGGGACTGGTAACGAAGCGGCTGCAAAAGAGGCGTTGGCGGCTTGGCCGGGAGGGTTTCAAATTGGCGGGGGTATTTCTCGCGAAAACGCACTGACGCAACTGGAAAATGGGGCGTCACACGTAATTGTCACATCCTATGTTTTCCGTGAGGGGAAGCTTGATTTTGAACGGTTGAAAGAGCTTTCTGATTTAGTGGGCAAAGAGAGGCTGGTAATTGACCTGAGTTGTGCTAAAAAGGCAGACGGGAAATATTACGTAATGACTGATCGTTGGACAGTTTGGAGTGATTTTGAAGTAACTGCTGAGAGCATTGATAGACTTGCGGAATACTGCGATGAGGTGCTGGTACATGCGATTTCGGTAGAGGGTAAGCAAGGCGGCATCGATGCAGAGATTTTGAGAATATTGGGACGGGTAGAAAAGATAAAAGTCACGTACGCTGGTGGCGTTAGAGATTTCGATGACATCGAAACAATTCGAGTGCTGGGTATGGGTAAAGTTGATTTCACTATTGGAAGTGCTTTAGATATTTTTGGTGGTAAAATGTGTTATGATGGTTTAGTTGAAAAACTTTATGATGAAAGAGGTTAACTGAAAAATGAAGTTAGTTATTAGAAGTATAGTTTCAATAATTAGGACGCCTTCTTTGGTAATTGCGGTCGGCATAATTGTCGGTTTGGCAACTATTATATCGGCGAATGTTATTGAACCAATCTCTGCCTCTGTCGCTATGTTTAGTCAGATTGGGAGTGAAACTGCACAGGCGACTTTTTCTGATTCGCTAATATCTTATGCTTTGGTAATAAAAACAGTGATAGAATTTATGAAAAACCCAATGTATATTTTATTGTTATTAGCTGGGGCAATAGTTGCGTCTGTATTTATTGGTGCTCTGCTTTCGTTAGCTTTTTCAGGTATTTTTGGCAAGCTATTTCGTTCTTTTGAAAAGAGTAAAAAAACGTCAAAGGGATCAGAGATTTCAATAATAAATGAAACAAAGAAGAATTTTTTAAAAACTTGGATGATGAATTCTATCTATATAATGCTTTCGATTGTAATATTATTGATTTCTATGGTTGCAGTTGTGCCAGGATTCATGTATATATCTTCTGATAATGCTGGAATGATTGGGTTTGGAGTTGTTTTGACTATTATTTCAGCGCTTGTGATTTTAATGATGTTTTTGTTTTTGTTTTCATATTTGTCATTTTGGTATCCTGCAGTCTTTTCAGAACAAAAAGGTATGATTAGGCACTCAAAAAAAGTTGTTGATAAATACTTTTTTGGAATAATGATTAGAACATTTGCTACCTTGGTAATTTTTATCGTTGCAAACTATCTAATAAATGTGTTTTCTGCTGGAGTTGTTGCTCCATATAAGATTATTGGGTTGATTTTGAAATGGTTATTTAATACAATTTATATTGCGTATGTAATTTCATACTTTTTCGAGATGTATAAATTTCTTAATAAAAAGTATAATGGTAGTGTAAGGAAAAAAGAAAACAATTAAAAAACATGTATGGGAGGATTACTATGGTTTGTCAAAGATGTTCTCAAAATCCCGCGGCGATTCATGTTCAAAGAAATATTAATGGTAAGCGGACCCAAATACATTTGTGTCAAAACTGTTATAAAGATCTTGGAGGTTCTTCTTCAAGTGATTTTGGTTGGCCATCTTTGCTTGGAGGAATTGATGGCATTCAAAATGCTATGGGTATATCAGAAGCAAAAAAAACCCCTAAATGCCAGACTTGCGGCCTTACTTATGAAAATTTCATAGCTAATGGAAAGTTTGGATGTTCAAATTGCTACGGTGAGTTTAATGAAAAACTAGAAAAAATGTTCAAACGTATGCACGGAAGCGCGACCCATCAGGGGAGAATGCCAAACATCAGCGATGGCGAAAAGATTGTTGTTAAAAAAGCTTTGAAAACTAAAGAACAAAAAATTGCAGAATTAAATCAAAAATTGGCAGAAGCGGTTAAAGTAGAAGACTATGTATTGGCGGCAACATTACGAGATAAAATCCTTGCACTTTCAAAAAGAGGCGGTGGTGGAAGTGTCAAATAAAGTAACGATTAGCACTAGGGTACGTTTTGCTCGAAATATTGAAGGGTTTTCTTTTGCTGATTCTATCGATGTTTCACGTGCCGAAAAGATTATTCAAGCGGTTGAGCAGACGATGAAAAAGATAAAAATTGGAGGCGGATTTGAATTGATTCGCCTATCAAATCTGAGCGATATTGACTGTATTGCCCTTGTAGAAAACCATCTTATAAGTCCGAAATTGTTACACAACAAGGCAATTGGAGCTTTGTTTTTGAGTAAAGATCAAATGTTGAGCGTTATGGTAAACGAGGAAGATCACATTAGAATTCAGGTAATTTTACATGGTCAAAAGACTCGTGAGGCATTTGAAAAGGCCGTAGAATTGGATAGGGCACTAGAAGATTTGGGTTATTCATGTAACCCTAAATTCGGGTATTTGACCTCCTGTCCGACTAATACAGGTACTGGAATGCGAGTTTCAATAATGCTTCATTTACCTGCTATTATTCGCACGGGGAATTTGCAGAAAACTATGGATTCTTGTAGTAAATTAGGCATTGCCGTGCGTGGAACATATGGAGAAAACTCGGAAGCACTAGGACACATGATTCAGATATCTAACCAAGTTACGCTAGGGCATACTGAGGAAGAACTTGTAACTACGGTCGAAAGAATTGCTACTCAAATAGTTGATTGGGAGATGTTACTGAGAAAAACAATGATTGATGAAGACCGAATAGGTATTGAAGATGAGGTAAATCGAGCATATGGGGTGTTGGCAAACGCCAGACGCCTTAAAACAAAAGAAGCATTGAAATTACTTTCGGATCTTAGACTTGGGGTAGACTTGGGGATGATTAAAAATATTTCGAGAGATAAACTCGATGAAATCCAAATAATCGTACAACCTGCAACTATACAAAAAATCGCAGGTAGGACATTGACTTCAATCGATCGCGATATTGCACGTGCCGACATGGTAAGAGACCGCTTAAATTAGTACCTAATAGAGAAGGGGAGATTAATATGCCTGATAGATTTTCTGGAAGAACGAAAAGAGTGTTTGAATTAGCTTCAGAAGCAGCAGTAAAATTAAAACATGACTATCTTGGAACCGAGCACATTTTGATTGCGATTTCTGCAGACATTATGGGTCTTGCGGCAAAGACACTCGCGGAAAGTAACTTGACTCGTGAGAAGATTGTAGAGGCAGTCGTATTAAAGGTTGGAAACGGAACGACTAGCGCTGTAAATCAACTTCGTCTTACCCCTAGGGTCAAAGGAGTTCTGGAAAAGGCAAACATTATTTCGATTGATTTAAATGTTTCGCACATTAGTCCTGAGCATCTTTTGCTAGCAATTATTGACGAGGGCGAATCAATTGCTTACCAGATTATCGATGAAATTAGCGGAGATGCGCTTGAAGTAGGAAACAATCTTTTTGCGAAAATCAGTAATGCAAAAATGGATGAAGAATCCGATGCAGAAGATATTGAAATGGGTCGCGAAGATTTTGACGAAGAAACTACTCAAAGGGGTCGCCATCGCAACGAAGAAGTTAATGAAAAATTAAAAAATTTATATCAGTTTGGCAGAGACTTAACTGAAATGGCGGCAAAAGGGCAGATTGACCCGATAATTGGTCGAGACAAAGAAATCGAAAGAGTAATCCAGATTTTGAGTAGACGAACAAAAAACAATCCTTGCCTTGTTGGTGAGCCTGGAGTTGGAAAAACTGCAATAGCAGAGGGGCTCGCGCAAAACATTGCAAATGGTAATATTCCTGAAATCCTCAGAAACAAGAGGATCTTCACGCTTGACATGTCATCTATGATCGCAGGTACGAAGTATCGAGGAGAATTTGAGGAGCGTTTGAAAAACGTAATGAACGAAGTACGAGCAGATGGGAATATTATTTTGTTCATTGATGAAATTCATACTATTATCGGTGCTGGAGCAGCGGAAGGTGCTATGGATGCGGCTAATATTTTGAAGCCAGCATTATCGCGCGGAGATTTGCAAATGATCGGCGCAACCACACTTAATGAATATAGAAAATATATTGAAAAGGACTCCGCACTGGAGAGACGTTTTCAACCGGTCCAAGTTGGTGAACCTACTTTAGACGAATCTGTTGAAATACTTAAGGGTTTGAGGGACAAGTATGAGGGACATCATAAGGTAACAATTACTGATGATGCAATTGAAGCAGCAGTAAAGCTTTCGAATCGTTATATTCAGGATCGTTTCTTGCCGGACAAGGCAATTGATTTATTGGACGAAGCTGCATCAAGAGTCAAACTTGCTGGATACATTGTTCCAAAAGATGTTAAAGCACTCGAGCAAAAGCTAATTGGTGTTAAGCGAGACAAAGAAGAGGCTGCATCAATGCAAGATTTTGAAAGAGCGGGAGAATTGAAGGTTCAAGAAAAGCAAATTCAAGATGATTATGATTCCGCTAAAAAAGAGTGGGAACAAAAAAACATAAAAAAAACAGATCTTGTTACCGAGTCAGATATTGAGGAAATTGTTGCAAGCTGGACGGGAATTCCAGTTAAACGCCTTGCAGAAGAAGAAACCGAAAGATTAAAAATGCTTGAATTAATTCTTCATCAACGTGTTATTGGTCAAGAAGAAGGTGTAATTGCAGTTTCTAAGGCAATCAGGAGAGGGCGAGTAGGCCTAAAAGATCCTAATCGTCCGCTGGGATCATTCATTTTTCTTGGCCCAACAGGTGTCGGAAAGACTGAACTTGCAAAAGCGTTGGCGGAAGCCATGTTTGGCGACGATAATGCTATGATTCGAATAGACATGTCAGAATATATGGAAAAACACACTGTTTCGAGGTTAGTTGGTTCTCCGCCAGGGTATGTAGGATACGAAGAAGGCGGACAGCTGACTGAAAAAGTTAGGAGAAAGCCATACTCTGTATTGCTTTTTGACGAAATCGAAAAGGCGCACCCTGACGTATTTAATATATTGCTTCAGATACTTGAGGATGGCATACTGACTGACTCACAGGGTCGTAAGGTGGATTTTAGAAATACAATTGTTATAATGACTTCAAACATTGGCGCGAAATTAATCACGACTCCAAAGAAAATTGGATTTGCTATTGCCAAAGATGATGTTGAAAAGACCTATGACACTATGAAAGGTGTCGTGATGTCCGAACTCAAACAAGCTTTTCGACCTGAATTTTTGAATAGAATTGATGAGATAATCGTATTCCATCCATTGAGCAGTGAGGATATCAAAAAAATCGTGACGGTGATGTTGCGTGGACTAGAAGGCCGAATCCAGCAAGAAGGTTATATTCTAGATGTCACGGAGACTGCAAAGGAGTGGCTTGCTGAAAAAGGCTTCGATCCTTTGTTTGGCGCACGCCCACTTAGACGAGCGATTCAAAGTGAAGTTGAAGATAGGCTTGCTGAGGCTTTACTCGAGCAAAAATTCAAGGCAGGCGATAAAATTACTGTAGATTTGAAAGACGGGGAGATAGTAATACAGTGAACTGACTTGCACCATAACCTTCGATAGTGTATTATAATAAAGGTTGAAATAACAAGAAGGATTTTGGTGGATGGATTTTATTATTGGTTGGGTATCAGTTTTTGGATATGTGATAAGCGGGTTTACGTCAGTTTATTATGTCTCAATTGCACTTATCGGGTGGTTTAGAAAAAAGCCCGAAAGGCATATTGCTAACCCACATCCACATAGTTTTGCTGTTATCATTGCAGCGCACGATGAATCAATTGTAATCGGAAAAACTATAGATTCAATTTTGCAAACTGACTATCCTAGAGATTTAGTCGATATATATATTGTTGCAGATAATTGTTCTGATGATACGGCTGAAATTGCTCGTTCAAAAGGAGCAATTGTTTTCGAACGTTTTGATAATATCAAGGTTGGAAAAGGAAATGCTTTGTCTTGGATTTTCGAAAAAATCTGGAAGGTAGATAGAGTTTATGACGCTGTTTCTATTTTTGATGCAGATAACCTTTTAGATAAAAAATATTTTTCGCAAATGAACAAAACTTTAAACCAAGGTGAGAAAGTAATCCAAGGATATCTTGATTGTAAAAACCCTGAAGACTCAGTGTTATCTGGTTGTTATGCAATAACTTATTGGTTAAATAATCGATATTTCCAGCTCTCGAGAAATCAAATGGAATTAAGTTGTGGTATTTACGGTACGGGATTTGTAGTTAAGGCGGATTTGATGAAAGAGATTGGTTGGGAGTCACATTGTCTGACAGAGGACTTAGAATTTCAGTTGAGAATAGTTGACCGGAATATTAAGATAGCGTGGAACCATGAAGCGATATTTTTTAATGAAAATCCTATTACTTTAAAACAATCATTTGTGCAGAGAACAAGATGGATGCAAGGTCATAGTGCTTGTGCATCTAAATTTTTAGGTGGTTTACTAAAAAAAGGCTTCGAAAAAAGAGATCCGATTGCATTAGACACTGCGGTTTATTTGATTCAGCCTTATTTGCTTTCAATAGTATGGCTAATTACTATCTTCTCAATTTCATATTGGTCAATAATGAGTGTTTTATTCTTAAATGTAGGTTATTTTTTGACAGTTGTTAAGTCATTATTGAGTATGGAGGCACTTATGCTTTTGTATGGAATATCATTATACATTGAGAAAAAGCTTACTAAAAAAATAGCTTTGTATTTGATCTTCTTCCCATTCTATTTGTTTACTTGGCTTGTTCCGATATATTTGGGTTGGATTCGAAGAAAACAAAACGCTTGGTCACATACAAAACATATCAGAGCTGTAGATGTAGATGAAATTAAGAAACAGGAGAAGATTTGATGTTTGAGATTATTTTTCAGTTTATAACTTTAATAATTTTTGTGGGGTTTGTATTAAGTATTATTTCTACAATATATTATTTCGCCTTGACAATAGCTGGTGGATTCAAAAAAAAGCCTGAAGACCCAAGGAATTTTCCAGCCACAAACCGTTTTGCGGTGGTAATAGCAGCACATAATGAAGACATGGTTATAGAAAGTACAATTGAATCATTAATAAATATTGATTATCCAAAAGAGTTAATTGATATATATTTAATTGCTGATAACTGCACTGACAAAACCGCTGAAATTGCGCGTAAAATGCTTTGCAATGTGCTTGAAAGAAATAATTTAGAAAAAAAAGGCAAAGGGCACGCGTTGACATGGGGATTTGAAAAAATTTGGGCTACAAATATTAAATATGATGCAGTTTGTCTCTTTGATGCAGATAATTTAGTTGATAAATCTTATTTCCTTGAAATGAATAAATCATTACATCAGGGACACAACGTAATACAGGGATATATTGGTTGCAAAAATCCGGAGGACTCTTGGGTATCTGCCTGTTACTCAATAAATTTTTGGCTTGCAAATAGATTTTTCCAACTTTCGCGTTTTCAACTTGGTTTAAGTTGTGGAATTGGTGGGACCGGTTTTGTGGTGAGAACAGAATTGTTGAAAGAAATTGGATGGGATTCATACTGTCTTACAGAAGACCTCGAATTTCAATTAAAATTAGTCGAAAGAAATATGAAGGTAGCATGGAATCACGATGCGATTTTCTACGATGAAAAACCAATCACGCTGAAACAATCAATTAAACAAAGGACTAGATGGGTACAAGGATACACTGATTGTATCACTAGATTTTTTGGTATATTTATGAGAAAGACAATAAAAGAAAAAAGTATAATAGCGCTTGATACTGCATTTTTTATGATTCAGTCATATTGGATGGGTGCAATATGGGTTTCAGCAATTCTTTCAGCATTACTATCAATAATAATGGGATTTTATTTTCCACTATATTGGACAGGGCTTGGAATTTCGATTGGCGTATTAGAATCTACAATGTTGCTGTTAGGATTATTTTTACTATATGAAAAGAAACTTACACCGAAAATCTTCCTTTATCTTCTTACATTCCCGTACTTTTCTTATACTTGGTTAATACCAATAGTACTTGGTTGGAAACGCAGAAAAGACAATGCGTGGGTTCATACTGAGCATACAAGATCGATAGATATTAAAGATATGTTGTAAATTTTCTGTAAAATTTGTTTGTACAATTAAACACTAAGTGGTAAAATTTAATAAATGGTTTTAAGGAGGAAGAGTAGCACATGGCTAAAAAAAAGTCGGTTTTTGTGTGTAATGATTGTGGCTACGAAAGTGCTGGCTGGCTTGGGAAATGCCCTGCGTGCAACTCTTGGAATTCCTTCTTCGAACAAAAAATCTTGCAAGAAAAGTCCAATTCAAGGGGTTCCTCTCGCGGAAACGCTACTAAAGCACAAGTCGTTGAGTTCGGGAAAATTGATTCTTCTACCGAAGTTAGGGTTTCATCACAGATAAACGAACTCGACAGAGTGCTTGGTGGCGGCATTTTACCAGGGTCTCTAGTTCTTGTTGGCGGGGAGCCGGGCATAGGAAAGTCAACATTGATTATGCAACTTTGCGGTAATTTGGCCGATTCGAGATTGATTCTATATGTGTCAGGTGAAGAGTCAGCAATTCAGGTTAAAAACCGTGCTCTTAGACTTGAAGCTTTACGTGCGAAGAATTCGTCGAATTTATTAATGCTGGCTGAAAATAGTTTTGAAGCAGCTGAAGAGGCTATATTGGAAATAAGGCCATCATTAGTTGTAATCGATTCTATCCAAACTATGTATAGCGAAGCATTTGAGTCTGCAGCGGGATCTGTAAGTCAAGTACGCGAAGTTACAGCAAGACTTATGAGAATTGCCAAATCAGAAGGTATTACTATTTTTTTGGTTGGGCACGTTACAAAAGAAGGTGCGATTGCAGGACCAAGAGTGCTTGAACATATGGTAGATACAGTGTTATACTTTGAGGGGGATAGATATTTAAGTTATCGAATATTGAGGGCGGTTAAGAATAGATTTGGGTCTACGAACGAAATTGGGGTTTTCGAGATGACCGAAAAGGGACTACTTCAAGTTGAAAACCCTTCTATGATTTTTCTTGGAGAAAGACCGCACGATGTCCCTGGAACAGTTGTTGTTACAAGCTTAGAAGGCTCAAGATCGCTTCTTGTGGAAGTACAGGCTCTAGTTACTAGTTCGGGTCTTTCTATGTCTCGTAGGACTTCAAGGGGTATCGATTATAATCGTATGAATATGCTAATTGCTGTGCTTGAAAAAGTCGGAGGTTTAGGTCTTGCACAGTATGACGTGTACATAAATGTTGTTGGTGGACTAGCGCTTGATGAACCAGCTTGTGATTTGGGAGTAGTTATGGCGATAGCTTCAAGTTACAAGAATCAGTCAGTTGATGCAAAAACAGTTTTTGTTGGCGAAGTTGGATTGACTGGAGAAGTTCGTGCAGTTGGCCAAATTGAGAAAAGGATAACCGAAGCAGCAAGATTGGGATTTGAGACATGTGTTATACCGAGTGGAAACATGAAGTCTTTGAAGAGTTTCGAAAAGCCAAGTTCAATTAAAATCAAGGCGATCTCGAAAATCTCTGATATAATTAGGCAGTTGTAGTTGTGTTGCTAGTTTGACTAGTAGGGGGAGAAAAATGTTTTTAGTAGGAGAGAAAATTGTACATCCGTTATACGGTGCTGGAGTAATCTCATCAATTGAAATAAGAGAATTCGTCGGTACAACTAACGAATACTACATTGTAGAGCTGCTTTTTAGAAACGAAGTAATAATGGTGCCGAGATCGCAGGCAGTGTCTCTTGGGGTGCGAAAGACTATTTGTCTTGAAAAAGCAAAAGAAGTTCGCCATGTACTTTCCAAACCATGTAAAGAGACAAACCCAAATTGGAATAAAAGATACAAAGAGAACATGGACAGACTTAGGACTGGGGACGTTATCGAGGTCGCATATGTAGTGAGAGACCTATCTGATCGCGAAAAGTCAAAAGGGCTTTCGGCGCGAGAGCGCAAAATGTTAACTTCGGCAATAAAGATTCTTGTGTCCGAACTAGCATGTGTTCACGAGAGTGATTTTAACGAAACAAAAAGTCAAGTGAAAGAACTTTTATTAGAAAATGTTATTGATATAAAGAGTGCCCTTGAAAATTCGAAAGTTAATGAAATTCGAGCATAGAAGCAGTCTGAAGTATTAAACTAATTGGAGGGGTTTTTTATGTATTTGACAATTCAGGACTTAACATCGATTTTACTTTGTATTTCGGTAACTGTAACGCTTATTCTGTTGATTATTTGCCTTTTCTATTTAATGAGTTCTTTGAAAAGATTTGATAGTATTTTAAAAAAGAACGAGGGAGATATTTCAGAGATATTGAATCAGCTTCCACAAACAATAAAGAAAATTGATTCTACAGTTGAAGGCATAGGCGAAATTGTTGAAGTCGTGAAACCTGCTATGATTAATATCTCGGGTGCTGTAGAGGGAACTGCTGAAGCTGTTAACAACATCAATGTAAACGTGCTTGGTAAAATCGCCGATTTTAAATGGGCGCTAAATATTGTTTCAAATATCTATAATTTTATCGCTTCAAAATTTGGCAAAGACAAATCAAGTGACTCGGATAATGAACAGGAAGCGAAATCGGATGCGGACATGGAATAAGCCTGAATTACTTGCGCCAGCGGGGAATATTTCAGCACTCAAAGCTGCTGTTGAGTGCGGCGCGGACGCTGTATATCTTGGCTCGAACGCATTTAATGCTCGACTAAAATCAGATAATTTTGACAAGAACGACTTTGAAAATGCAGTTGATTATGCTCATTCCAAGGACGTTTTTGTTTATTTGGCGCTTAATACATTAATACGAGATGACGAAATTGAACGCGCTTTTGCCACAGCTACTTTTGCAGCAAACAAAGGCGTTGACGCAATTATAGTCCAAGACATTGGTCTTGCCAGTCTAATAAATAGTCGTATGCCCGAAGTTAAGATACATGCAAGCACCCAGATGTCTATTTGCGATATTAATGGGGTCAAATTTGCTGAAACCCTTGGGGCAAAGCGTGTCGTGTTGGCACGCGAACTTTCGATAAATGAAATTTCTCAAATTGCGAAACAGACCGAATTAGAACTTGAGGTGTTTGTTCATGGCGCCCTGTGCATCAGCGTTTCAGGGCAGTGCCTAATGAGTAGTCTTCAGGGCGGAAGAAGTGGAAACAGAGGCATTTGTGCACAGCCGTGCAGACTTCCGTATGACTCTTCCCCTGTCGGGGGACACAAAACCGCTGCGCATCTTCTGAGCCCCAAAGATTTATGCGGGCTTTTTGAAATTCCACGACTTATTTCTGCAGGCGTAAAAACTTTTAAAATTGAAGGACGCTTAAAATCTGAGGATTATGTAGCGGCAACTACTTCAATTTATAGAAAGTATATCGACTTAGCCTGTTCCGAGGAGAAGCCATATTCTGTGGACGAGCGTGATATTGAAATACTGATGCAAACCTTTAATAGGGGTGGATATAGTAGTGGCTGGCTAAATGAGGGCGCCAGTGATACGATAATGTGTATCGGGAAGCCAAAAAACTGGGGAATTCATATTGGTTCAACCTGTGGTTATTCGAACAAAAGCCTACTGATTGATGTTAACCTTGAAAAAGAAATTGAAATAGGGGATGGCGTGGAAATATGGAATGGGGAAGAAATTTCACCCGGAGGTATAATTTCCAACATTAAAAAAGATGGGAAGCACGTCAAAAATGCGGTTTCTGGAGAAGTTGTTTCAATAGGAGAAATAAGGGGCGAAATTAGACCCGGGATGAAGGTATATAAGACTTCATCAAAGAGTCTCAAGACATACTACTCAAGACTTGTTGCTTCTCAAAACAGGAAAGTTGAAATTGATGCTGAAATTTCTTTTAAACTTGGGGAAAGTGTAGAGTTATTTGTGAGAGATATTAAGGGGAATTCTGAAGAGGTCATTTCAGAAATAAAGTGCGAGCTTCCTCAAAAAGTAACAATTGATGAGTCGCGAGTACTTCAACAGCTTCGCAAGACGGGAGATACACCTTTTGAATTTGGTGCAATCAACGTAAATATTGAAGGTGAAATATTTTTTCCACTTAGTGAAATTAGTGCGATTCGCAGACTTGCGTTAGAAAAGCTAAATTCAAAGCGTATTGAAGCTTCAAAAAGGAATATCTTACAAAAGAGTTTGAAAGAGCGAACTAAAATTGAGTCGACGCTGGATTCGCAATCTATTTCTGTGTTTTATTATCAAAAACCCAACAAAAACATTCATAAAAATCATTCTGTTTCAAGAATATATATTCCGATAAATGAAATTTCGTCTTCGGTTGAAGCTGTATCAGAAGGTTGCGAGGTTTTTGCTTGGCTTCCAGTAGCGACCATGCAATCTGAACGCTCAATAATTGATAAACTTGTTTATGATGCATTTTCGAACGGGATAAAAGGCCTTTTGCTAGGTGGTATAGGCGATCTTAAGTATTCAGTTGAATATCCAAGTCTCAAGATAGCTTTAAATTATGGGTTTAATGCATTTAATAGTTATTCAATAGATGTTTTGAAAGCAAATGACGTGACGGTTTCCCCAGAACTGAATTTGGAGCAAATCAAGAAAATAGAAGGGGAAAATCTTGAGTTAGTAGTATTCGGAAAATTGGTTGCGATGAATTCTGCAAAAGAATTGAATCTTAATAATTTTGAAATCTTGCCTTCTCAAAGTGGGAGAGGATCAGTTATTTTAAGTTCAGAACCAATTGATTTAGTTAGAGAGGTTTCACGAATGCGAAACATAAAAAACTTCAGGATAGATGTTAGCGACCAAAGCGAAGAAATGGTTGATAAAATTATTGCGGAAATAGAAAAAGAAATCAGGAGGAATTGATATGTCAGAAAACACGAAGGTTTACATTAAATTGCTAAACGGAGGGCGCATCCCAGTTTGTCAAAGTGAGTTTTCAGCTGGATATGATTTGTTTGCTCCAGTAGACATGGTTATACGTCCCGGAGAGACGAAAATTATGCCGATGAACTTTGTAATCGCACTTGAACCTGATGTCGAGGCTCAGGTTAGACCGAGGAGCGGCTTGTCTCTAAGAACGACGCTGAGAATTTCAAATTCGCCAGGAACAATAGATAGTGATTATAGGGATTTAGTCGGCGTTATAATTGAGAATGTTTTTGATTTGTCGAATTTAGCATATTTAGCATATGAAAATGAGGATTTTCATAAAAAGCTCATTAGAGAATACAGGCATATTGATAGTCTGGGTCAAAGAATATATATTGATAATGATGGTAACCCATATGGAACGATACATATAAATGCTGGGGATAGAATTGCGCAGTTGGTGTTCTCGAGATACCTGAAAGCTGAATTTATTGAAACGGATAAACCTGAATATATTGGAAACAACCGTGGTGGCGGGTTTGGACATTCGGGGAAATAAAAAAGAAACTGCGCTACAAAAGAGAAATCACGCAGTTTCTGTACTGTGCGTGTATATTATCTTGTGAAAACAAGAGTTCTCATTCGTATTGTTAAAAAGAGCGCGTTTCATCTCTAGTAAAAAAGGGGATTCGGCACTTCATAGTGTATGTGTTTTGTATATATAAATACAACATGTAGTGCCTTACAACATATTGTATCATCGGAAAGCAAAAAGTCAATACATATAGTGAAGAAAATTTCACTAGCGCAAGGAGTTTTGTATAAACAACTCCCAGTTTTCGAGTTGCGAATTGGGCACAAGTAATGCAAGTGCAACTTTTTCGCCGAAAGTAGACTGGGAAATCTCGAGTTTGTGCTCGGATGCGAACTTTTGTATTTTTTCGAGTTGTGAATATGGAATTTCGACTTCGACCAAAGTGCATATATCTTTTGTGATAATCTCTGATGCCGCAATGCACATAGAAGCGACTTTGCCATAAGCGCGGACTAATCCGGGCGCGCCGAGTTGAGTGCCGCCGAAGTAGCGGGTCACGATAATTAGGACGTTTTCAAGGTGGGACTTGCGCAAAACTTCTAGCACGGGAAGACCTGCGGTGCCTGAGGGTTCGCCAGCGTCAGAGAACTTTTGCTGAGCCTGAGAATTTTCGCCTTCTATATAGTACGCGTAGACGTTGTGGGTCGCGTCGTGAAATTTTTTCTTAATCTCGGTGATGTGTGCAATGGCTTGTGATTCACTCGAGACAATAAAAGAATGCGCGATAAAGACTGATTTTTTCTCGACAAGTCGCGCGCTCGATTCAGTTCGTATAGTTTCATAGCTCTGCTTCATTGGGTGCCTCCGTTATTTAATGAAGGGGATTATTGCCGAGTGTTTGTCAAAAGGCATGTCTGCTACAATCTCATACCCACTATCCGTGAACGCTTCAGAGATTATCTTACCATGGCGGTGCACATATGACTGGATTGCACCGTCGGAAAACGGAATCGCTAAAGTGACGCGCTGCAATTTGCGAGGCCGTGCGGCAATAACTTTTGATAAAAGCGCATCCACGCCAAAACCGCTTTTGGCAGATATCTCAACGACGGGGCCAAATGGGTTTTGAATATTGGGTGCATCGCAGTGAGCACCTTGAAGAATGTCGAATTTATTTAGGGCAAGAATTTCTGTTTTATCTAGCGCGTTTAAGCCGGAGAGCAATGAATGGACTACATTTATCTGGTTAATAACTTCGGGAGAAGAAAGGTCGGCAACGTGAATTAACAAATCGCAGTGGACGGCCTCTTCAAGGGTTGATTTAAAGGCTTCAATTAGGTCATGAGGGAGTTTGCGAATGAAACCAACAGTGTCAGTAAACAAAACCTCCTGGCCATCTTCGAGTTCAAGTGAGCGAGTTGTGGGATCTAGTGTCGCAAAAAGCTTGTCTTCTGCATAAATGTCAGAGCCGCACAAGGCGTTTATTAGAGTTGATTTTCCTGCATTGGTATATCCAACAATTGCGATTACAGGAATTGAGTTTTTGGAGCGGGTTTCGCGGTTGAGGGCGCGGCGCTTCTCTAGTGCTTTGAGTTCCTGCTCAAGAAAAGTAATGCGCCGGCGCAAATGGCGGCGGTCAGTCTCGAGTTTCTTCTCTCCAGGGCCTCTGGTGCCGATGCCGCCACCCAAACGCGAGAGCACCTTGCCAAGTCCCATAAGGCGGGGCAGGCGATACTTGAGCTGGGCCAGCTCGACTTGCGCCTTGCCTTCGCCGGTGCGTGCTCGCTGGGCAAAAATGTCGAGAATCAGGGTCGTGCGGTCGATGACTTTTTTGCCCGTCATATTTTCGAGGTTGCGAATTTGCGCGCCTGAAAGTTCGTCGTCAAGTACAATTACCTCGGCTTCTAGCGACTGCGCGATTAAAGTCAATTCTTGTGCAAAGCCTTTGCCGATGTACGTAGCGGCTTCTGGGCGGGAGCGTTTTTGGGTCATTTTGTGGACCACTTGCAACCCAGCTGTTTCAGCCAATTCGGCAAGTTCGTCAATCAACTCCTGCGCAGATCCCTCAAGATTCATTCCTCGGTCAAGTCCCACTAGGACACATTTTTCTTCTCGCGGCACGAAAGCATTTTCCTCGCCCGCACCCGATTTAGTACCTTTATCAACATAATGGATTTCATCCCAAAGAGATGTTGGCACATCGCCAACATTTCTATATGGTCCGAATGTTACGGAGGAATTCAATTCATTGGTATTCGGGTCTCTTTCGAGCAACGTTACGCTCAAAGCGGACTCAGCTAAAACAATCATGGCATCCAGTTTAAGTGACTTTGTGGATGCGACGTCTACACTCGAGGGCAAACTGCTGCCACTTGGGTGTGTATGAATGCAACGAAGGCCTGAAAGTCTTCCGTCTGCGGCCTCTCCGCGGCGTTCAGTGAGGGCTGGCAAAGGCGCTGTGTCGGCATCGCCAACACTAATAGACACAACTCGCCCGCGTCTGTTTAGGTATGCGGAAACCTCGCGGCCTGTGTTTCGGGTGACCGCAAAAAGGCGGTCTGCAAGTTCTTGGGGCACTAGATCCCGCCCTTCGGCCTTGAAATCGTATAGCGAGTCCAATTCAGCCAAATTATATTTGCTGATTTTATCAGTTTCACCAAAAACTTTTGTCATTTAGACTTGCTCCTTGGTTGTGGTCTGCGCCTGTTGTTTGGGCGAGGCCTTGAGTTTTGACGTGCTCCGCCGGCAGAGCCGCCGCCACCGCCGCCACCACCGCCGCGGGCGAATGAACCTCGAGTTTCTAGTTTTTCAATCGGATCTGTATCAAGTATTGGCCACGGATTATCTTCAATTACAGGAACTTCTTTGCCAATTAGTTTTTGTATATCCTTAAGCAACTTTTTTTCTTCAAGCGCGCAAAACGAAATCGCGATGCCGCCAAGACCAGCACGCCCAGTTCGGCCAATTCGATGCACATAAGCCTCAGGCACCTCAGGCAAGTCGTAATTAAATACGTGAGATAGCTTGTCGATGTCAAGTCCACGAGCGGCTATGTCAGTCGCAATCATTATCTTAGTCTTTTTGGTCTTGAAGTTGTGAAGCGCCAGTTGGCGCGCGTTTTGAGACTTGTTGCCGTGAATTACCTCAGCAACAATTCCTTCTACTAGAAGGTCCTTTGCGATTTTGTTCGCGCCATGCTTTGTACGCGAAAACACAAGCGCTGACTCGACATCCAGGCTCTTAAGAAGGTGGGGAAGCAACTTTTTCTTGTTTCCTTTGCTTACAAAGTATAATGACTGTTCGATCAAATCCACAGTCGGAGAATCTGGTGTAACAGAAACCTTTACCGGGTCAATCAGTATTGAATTCACCAACTTCGTGATTTCTGGTGGCATCGTCGCCGAAAACAGCATAGTCTGCCGACGCGCAGGAAGCTTTGCAATTATCTTCTTAACATCGTGGATAAAGCCCATATCTAACATATGGTCCGCCTCGTCCAGGACGAAATACTTTACATGGTGAATATCAACAATATGCTGATTCATTAGGTCTAGCAAGCGGCCAGGGGTGGCAACTAGAATATCAATGCCGCGTTTTATTGCCTCGACTTGTGGGTTTTGAGAAACACCGCCGAAAATTACTCGGCTCTTTAGACCTACAAAACTTCCATAGGTCTCAAAACTGTCGCCTATTTGAGCCGCGAGCTCTCGTGTTGGCGTGAGGATGAGCGCTTGAATCTTTCTTGGGAACACAGGCTCTTGCTCATATAGCTTTTGCAAAATTGGTATCGCAAACGACGCAGTCTTGCCTGTGCCAGTCTGAGCGCAGCCGAGCAAATCGCGCCCTATAAGTAGTGGCGGTATGGTCATTTCTTGAATTGGCGTTGGGGAAACGTATTCTTCTTGCTTGAGAGCCTTAAGTATTGGCTCGATAATTCCTAGTTCTACAAATGTCATTCGGTCAAATTCTCCTTTTAATTGAAGGATGGCGCCGCTGAATTGGGCCCAAGTCCTAGCTTCAAGTATATAGTAATTGGGTGGCGAAGGCAAACTGCGGCGGTATTTGAATTTTGCACTCAGTGAGCACAAAATCTTTGAAAGAAAGAATTTGTGCGGAAAAATTACATATAATGGCTTTTGCCGTGCCTTTTTTCGGCTGACAAAAAGCAAAAGTGAAAAATGCATACGAAACTGAAAGCAAATCCGATATTTGCATACGAAAACCGAAAATTTGCCGACAAATCCTTCGAATTAGGTGTGATTTTCTCTCGCCATCACAGGAAAATTACACAGATTTCCACATATAGGGAAAAAACGTATGCAAAATACGATTTTGCTATTCGGAATTGTTGCAAAAACGCTTTTTGCTATTTGGTTAATGAGTTTGGTTAATGAGTTTGGTTAATGAGTTTGGTTAATGAGTTTGGTTAATGAATTTGGTTAATGAGTTTGCAAGTTGAGGCTTGGGTTGGTATAATATGCCTCAAAGCTTGAGAATTTAGGCTGAGCTAAGAATAAAGCAGTGCGTGAAGATGGGCAAAGGGAGGCATGAGGGGTTTGTCGAAAATTAGTCTGAAAACGCAAACTGATAATATTGAAAAAAAGTCATATGTAATATACTTGATTGCAGTATTTGTTTCGTTGGCAATTGCTGGTCTTGTTATATATCTTCTTAAGGACTTGCCAGAGAAATACAATTTACAAGAACTTGCAGCTAAATACAATTTAAACACGGCCTCGTTCATCCCTGAGAGACATGAGTTTTTACAATATGCTTTGGGAACATTGATTTTTCCGATTATGTTTTGCGTGAGCTTTAAAATTCTTTCTTTAATAAAATTCAAAAACCTGAGCACTCTTAATATCAGTGAGAAAATAGTTCGTAGTATAGAACTGTTAATGATTTTTGGGGCTGCGGTTTTTGCCGACTTGATATTTCAGAAGAACTGGATTGAAAATATTTTCAGCATATTCACACTGTTTGTGCTAATCTTGATTTTCTATTTTCAGCAGGTAAAAGGAATTTGGGAAAAGATTTTTTACTACATTTTTGGCGCAGCTGAAATTACGGTTCTATTATATATCGCATTTTTATATGTGACGAAAAATTACTTCATTAACGATAACGTATGGCATTTTGACGCGTACTATTATCCGGTGTTTGAGGTGTTTAATGGCAAGACGTTGATTACGGATTTGAGTGGATTATATGGCTATTATCCATACATTATAGCCCCAATTTTGAAGCTTTTTGGACAAATTAATATGTTTAACTTTAGTATAGTTATGGCTGTACTTGTTTTAATAACTTTTGGATGCATAGCAGGATTTATTTGGCAAAACACTAGAAACAAAGTGTTATCGCTAATTGGACTGATGGCTATATTGTTTGTATCCAATCCATTTTATGTTCTAGAAAAGGGACAATATTATTTACAGTATACGCCTCACAGGATGATTGGTTCGACCTTATTACTTCTGATTTGCTCTTTGTATGTCAATTCAAAGCAAGACAAATTTACAAAAATACTAACAGTCGCTGGGTATATTGTTTCAGCATTTTCGCTTTTTTGGAATATCGAAACAGGAGTAGTTGTAATTGCCGCATGGACATTGTTTTTGTTATATCAAATTTTAGTAGATTACAACAGTATAGACAAGAAACTATTTTTAAAAGGTCTGAAAGTTCTTGGATTTACTGCGATTTCCGTTGCCGGAACATATTTAATATTGATGATTATTACTTTTGCGCGGTCGGGACAGTTTATTACTCCCTCTGATACAGTAGCTTCTCAGTCTCTATTTTTTGGATCAGGTTTCTTTATGTTGCCGATGCCATTCCCACATTATTGGATGCTATTAATTCTGATTTTTGTCTTTGGGTTGGCAAAATCACTAAGAAATATTTTCTTTTTGAGACCTGAGGAAAAGGAGTTTTCCAAGGGACGAAGTTCGATGTATTTTCTTGTTTCTGTAATGGGTTTGGGCCTATTTTCATATTATCAAGGCAGAAGTCATGACGAAGTTTTTAACTTCGTTGTTTGGCCGGGAATAATTCTCGCCGTTCTTTTTGCACAAGATTATTTAGCGCAAATATTTATAAAGAGAAACAAAAACGATAAGCTTAAATTTGACGCATTCAAAACAACATTATTTGTTTTGAAGAGCGTGTTAATTTCTTCGATGGTAATCGGTTTTGCTGTGTTATTTGTAACAAGCACTTTTACAAAAATTGATATCAAAAATCTTCAAGACAACACTTCTTATTCCGTACCGGCGCAAAGAACTGAGGTCGTAGATTTTTTGAAATCATATTTGGATAAAGGGAGGCAGATTGATTTAATAATGCAATATAATGACGAGTACTATACAATGCTTGGTATTAAGAATCCTACCCCAATTGGGGCTCCTATTGACTGGTTTACTAAGGACGACTACAAAAAAATATTTGATTGGTTAGGCAAGACGAAAGGGTTAGTTTTTGTTGACCCTTATTGCAAAGATTTGTTCAATACTTTTTCTCCAAAAGAGTTTTCAGAAGCCATAAAAGGAAGATTTAGAGAAGTAGATAGTTTTCGCGATATCACTGTGTATGAAGTAATTACAAACTAGGAATTGAAGATTTAGCGAAAATCATTGAGTTTTTAATGGTTAATGAGGTAGAATATAGAAGTTAAAATGGTACTCTTGATTGTTCGATATCGTTGCTAGAAATTTCGCAGATGGTTTGTGAAGTTGAGGCTACATTAAAAGATTTTGCTGAAAGGTGGTTCGAGTAGTGGAGAGAAAACTGATAAGCATCATGACTCCTTGTTACAACGAAGAAGAGAACGTAGAAGCCTTGTATCTTGCTGTGAAGCAGGAATTTGCGAAGATGGAACGTTACGAATATGAGCATGTGTTTATTGATAATAATTCCACCGACGGGACGCAGGATATTCTGAGGCGTTTGGCGGGAGCTGATAAGAATGTTAAGGTCATTTTGAACTCGCGCAATTTCGGACAGTTCATGTCTCCGTATTACGGACTTTTGCAATCAACGGGTGATGCTGTAATAAGCATGGCTTGCGACTTCCAAGATCCACCAGACATGATATGCAAGTTTATTGAAAGATGGGAACAGGGCTTTAAAATTGTAATTGGCGTAAAGTCTTCGAGCAAAGAAAATAAGTTGGTTTATGCTACTCGAACTGCATATTATAAATTTTTGAGGAAAATTTCAGACACTGAATTGGTGGATAATTTCACCGGGTTTGGGCTGTACGATAAAACTGTAATTGAGATATTGAAGAAAATAGATGAGCCTTTGCCGTTTATTCGTGGGCTGATTTGTGAGATTGGTTTTGAGAAGGCAATTATTCAATTTGAGCAGCCACTTCGAATTAGGGGGCTGACGAAGAACAATGTGTCATCATTATACGATGCGGCTATGCTTGGAGTGACTTCTTATTCAAGAATGCCTCTTAGGATTGCTGCAATTTTAGGGTTCATCATTGCAACAGGAAGTATCTTGGTAGCAATCACGTATTTCATAATAAAACTCATTATGTGGGACAACTTCCTTCTGGGGCAAGCCCCAAACACCATTGGGCTATTTTTCTTTGGTGCCGTTCAGCTGTTTTTCATCGGCATACTTGGTGAATATATTGGTATAATACTTGTAAAAATAAATAAAAGACCATTAGTAATAGAACGCGAAAGAATAAATTTTGAAAAAGACGAAAATGGAAAGCAGGGATAGCCATGAAGGTCGTACTTTTAGCAGGCGGGTTGGGAACTAGAATTTCAGAAGAAAGTCATTTGAAGCCAAAGCCGATGATTGAAATAGGGGACATGCCAATACTTTGGCACGTTATGAAAAGCTACTCTCACTATGGGTACAACGAATTTATTATATGCTGCGGATACAAGGCATACATGATAAAAGAATATTTTGCGAATTACTTTTTGCATCGTTCGGATGTGACTTTTGATTTCGGTTGCGAAAACAAGATGACTATTCATAATAATGTTGCGGAACCATGGAAAGTGACATTGGTCGACACCGGCCTATCCACAATGACGGGTGGCCGCGTAAAACGCATCAAGAAGTTTGTTGGCGACGAGCCATTTCTGTTGACTTACGGCGATGGGGTAGCTGATGTAAATATCGATGAGTTGGTTGAATATCATAAAGCGCATGGGAAACAGGCGACTATTACGGCGATTCAGCCAGGCGGGCGTTTTGGAATGCTTGAAATAGATGGAGAAAATAACATTCGTAGCTTCAAGGAAAAAGCGATAGAAGACGGCGGATGGGTAAACGGCGGGTTTATGGTCCTTGAGCCTGAGATTTTTGACTTAATCGAAGGGGATGAAACCATTCTTGAGAGATATCCGCTTGAGACTTTGGCGGCACGAGGACACCTCAATGCTTATAAACACGCGGGTTTCTGGCAGTGCATGGACACCATTAGGGATAAAAACCATCTCGAAGAATTGTGGCTTAGCGAAAAAGCGCCTTGGAAGGTCTGGTGATTCAATGCTTGACATGAGTTTCTATAACGGCAAAAAGGTTTTCATCACGGGACACACGGGATTCAAGGGATCGTGGCTTTGCAAACTCCTGATAAATGAAGGTGCAATTATTACTGGCTATTCTTTGGCACCTCAAGGCGAGCCAAATCTCTTTGATTTAAGTGGGGTTGCGAGTAAAACGACCTCAATTTTTGGGGACATACGCGATTTTGAAAATCTTCTTTCGCACTTTCAAAAAGCGCAGCCAGAAATTGTTTTTCACTTGGCGGCTCAGCCTTTAGTTCGCGAAAGTTATGTGAACCCCGTATATACCTACGAGACTAATGTTTTGGGGACAGTGAACCTGCTCGAATGCGTGCGTCTTAATGAATGCGTGAAATCGGTAGTCAATATCACGACCGATAAGGTTTACAAAAATCTCGAACAGGATTTCGCTTATAGCGAAACGGATGCACTAAATGGCTACGATCCATATTCGAATAGCAAGTCGTGTTCGGAACTGGTCACGAGCAGTTATATAAACTCGTTTTTTGGAGACCGAAATATCGCGGTCTCGACAGCTAGAGCAGGCAACGTAATCGGCGGCGGCGACTTTGCCACAGATAGAATAATTCCTGACTGTATACGCGCGGCGGAAAAAGGCGAGAATATTGTTGTTAGAAATCCACACTCAATTCGCCCGTACCAACACGTGCTTGACCCATTGATTGCGTATATGTTGCTCGCGAAAGCGCAGTATAATGAGCCTTCTGTGGCAAGTAGCTACAACATCGGCCCTAATGACGAAGGGTGCGTCACAACTGGGGACCTCGTTGATTTGTTCACTGAAAAGTGGGGGGACGGTCTTGCGTGGATAAACAAATCTGACGGAGGCCCGCACGAAGCGACTTTCCTAAAGCTCGATTGTACAAAATTTAAAAGAAAATTCGGCTGGGAGCCGAGACTTGATATCGAGGAAGCTGTAACTAAGACTGTTGAGTGGACGAAAAACTACTTGGAAAACGGCGACATTCAAAAATGTATGGATGAACAAATTAAAGGGGTAATGAAATGAAGACTGAGGCACAGGCGCGACAAGAAATTCTTAAAATGGTGGAGACATATTGTGACACATATCATAACCAGGAGAAGGGCTATAAAGAAGGCAAACGAATTCCTTATGCTTCTCGCGTTTACGACAGTGCTGAGATGGTGAATTTAGTTGATAGTTCACTGGAATTTTGGCTTACTTCGGGACGATATACGCAGATTTTTGAGACTGAGTTTGCAAAATATCTTGGCGTGAAGTTCTGCGCACTAGTTAATTCAGGCTCTTCGGCTAATTTGCTGGCGTTTATGGCGCTGACTTCGCCAATGCTTGGAGACCGCGCGATTCAAAAGGGTGATGAAGTTATCACAGTCGCGGCAGGCTTTCCGACAACGGTCGCACCAATAATTCAGTACGGCGCTGTGCCAGTTTTTGTCGATGTGACAATACCTCAATATAATATAGATGTTACACAACTCGAAGCGGCTTTGAGTCCAAAGACAAAGGCTGTTTTGATTGCGCACACGCTAGGCAATCCATTTAATTTGCAGGCTGTGAAAGCGTTTTGCGATTCGCAAAACATTTGGCTCATCGAAGACAACTGTGATTCATTAGGCTCGCAATATGCACTTGACGGCGAGTGGTGTTTCACCGGAACGGTGGGAGACATAGGCACTTCGAGCTTTTACCCGCCTCATCACATGACCATGGGCGAGGGTGGCGCGGTTTACACTAATAACGCACTGCTCAATAAAATCATGGTTTCTATGCGGGACTGGGGACGCGATTGCGTTTGTCCTTCTGGCAGGGACGACCTTTGCAAAAACCGCTTTGGAGGACAGTACGGGGATTTGCCAAAGGGCTATGACCACAAGTACGTTTACTCGCATTTCGGATATAATTTAAAGGCGACTGATTTGCAGGCAGCCGTTGGTGTTGCGCAGCTCGATAAGTTTCCTACTTTCGTAAAACGCCGTCGCGAAAACTTCGATCGCCTCAAAGCCGGGTTGGCGAGCGTAGCTGATAAATTGATTTTGCCGGAAGCGGCTCCAAATTCAAACCCAAGCTGGTTCGGATTCTTGATTACTTGTCGAGAAGGTGTTGAACGCCACAAAGTTGTGAACTATATAGAAAGCAAAGGCATTCAGACGCGTATGCTGTTTGCGGGAAACCTGGTAAAACATCCTTGCTTTGATGAGATGCGCGCAACTGGGGATGGTTTTCGAGTCATCGGAGAGCTTGTGAATACCGACCGTATTATGAACGACACTTTCTGGGTTGGAGTGTATCCAGGCATGGATGATGATATGATTGATTTTATGATTAAGAGTATAAAGGAAGCGGTAAACGAATGAAAAAAATTATCGACAAGATAAACAAATTTTTTGAGGGCCGGCAGTCGCTAAAGCAGTTTGTACAGTTTTGCTTGGTTGGAGGGTCGAACTTTCTAATTAGCGCATTGACTTATTGGGGCTGCTTTTACTTGCTACATACTGGTGAGTTTGTGGCTTACATAGCTGGCTTTTTGGTCAGCGTAGTTAATGCGTATTATTGGAATTTGGTTTGGGTATTTAAGCACAAACACGGAAGTAAAAAGGCAGCTTTGGCAAAATTTCTTGCGATATATACAAGCACTTTCTTTTTGGGAATGTTAATTAACTATGTTTTTGTAACTGTTTTAAAACAAGAACCGAAATTTTTTCCTTTCCTAAACACTGCAATTACTACACCGATTAACTTCTTCTTAAGTAAAATGTGGGCTTTTAGAGACAAGTCGAAAGTGGGAGAGAAATGAAGGCATCGGATTATATTGTTTCATTTTTAATTGAAAAAGGCATTTCTGATGTTTTTGGATATCCTGGTGGAATGGTCACACATTTGATGGACTCATTCTATAAATTCAGGGGAAAAATTAATGCGCATGTTAATTATCATGAACAAGCTTCTGCATTTTGTGCGTGTGGTTTTGCACAGGTTTCAAAAAAACCAGGGGTGGCTTATGCAACTAGCGGGCCTGGTGCGACCAATTTGATAACAGGAATAGCTAATGCATATTTTGATTCGATTCCATGTGTTTTTTTTACGGGACAAGTAAATTCGTATGAATCAAAATGTGATTTAAAGGTGAGACAAAAAGGATTTCAAGAGACTGACATTGTTACAATTGTGAAACCGATAACCAAGTATGCAAAACTAATTAATGACCCGAACGAATTAAAAAATGAACTTGAAAAAGCGTTTGCAATTGCTATTGATGGTAGGCCTGGGCCTGTACTATTAGATATTGCCATGGATGTTCAGCGCGCTGAAATCGATTTGGATAAATCTGAAGAAATTCAGATTAGTGCTATGGAAAAAAAGGATATATCCGTGGAAATTGATGAAATGATTTCTGCTCTTTTGTCGTCGAAAAAACCGCTGATTTTGGCGGGTGCGGGAATCAACCAATCAAACATGAAAAATGAGTTTTTATTATTTGCAGAAATGACTGGGATCCCAATAATTACTAGCATGATTGCTATTGATTTAATGTCTTCAAATAATCCTCGGAATTTTGGATTTATCGGCGCCTACGGGCACCGACATGCAAATTTCTGTTTAGCTAATTGTGACTTAATAATTACTTTTGGAAGTAGAATTGATTGTAGACAAACTGGTTCGGACACGGGTGTTTTTGCAAAAAATGCAAAAATAATTAGAATTGATGTTGATAAGGATGAACTTACGAATAAAATTAAAACAAATGAAAGAGTAATTGTTGCAAGTTTGCAAGAAGTTTTGCCGAAATTAGTTATGGATAATCGATTCCAATTTGGCAATAGATTTTCTGGGTGGCTAGAAAAATGTTCAAAAATAAAGATTGAACTAGAACATATTGATCAGCGAATTCCTAATGATTATATACAAAAAATCAGTGAACTAATACCTGAAAGAGCAATAATTACAACTGATGTTGGGCAAAATCAAGTTTGGGTTGCGCAGTCGTTTGTCGTTAAAGAGTTCCAGCGAATTTTGTTTTCAGGTGGTCATGGGGCTATGGGCTATTCATTGCCAGCAGCGATAGGAGCACATTATGCGGTTGACGCGCCTGTGTATTGTTTTTCCGGTGACGGCGGAATACAAATGAATATTCAGGAATTACAATTCATATTTCGAGAAAAAATACCTGTGAAAATTATTCTGCTTAACAATGAATCGTTAGGAATGATTAGGCATTTTCAAGAAATGTATTTTGATTCTACTTATATGCAAACGCGAAGAGAATTAGGTTATACAGTTCCAAACTTTAAAAAAATTGCAAAAGCTTATGGAATCAGATATAGGACTGTATCAGGCACAAGCGATATAAAAAGCATTAAGGATGAATTAATCGATGATGAACCAATATTCATTGATGTTAAGTTAAGCGATCAAACCTATGTCTTTCCAAAACTTTCTATGGGGAGAGAACTATACGATCAGGAGCCTTTGCTTGATAGGGATAAGATCAATGAATATTTGGATGATACCGATAATTTCGAAAATAAAAAACGTGCAATTGTCACTGGAGCATCTGGTTTTTTGGGCAAAGAAATTGTTAGGCAACTTCAAGTAAGAAACTATGAGGTTATTTGTCCCAAAAGAAGTAACGATACAAATGAATATTTATTATCTGATTATACAAAATTAAAGGGTGTTGAAGCTTTTTTTCACTTAGGATGGGCAGGAACCCGAGGAGAAGATAGAAACCTAGAAGACATGCAGAAACAGAACATTGAAATGTCAAACAAAATGATGAACATTGCAAAACAAATCGGGTGTAAGAAGTTTTTTGGTTTTGGTTCACAAGATGAATATGGCAAAATGAGCGGAAAAGTGTCTGAAGCATACGATACAAAACCAAGTTCAGCATATGGTAAAGCAAAGGTCAATAGTTACTTTAACGGTTTAGAAATATTTAAGGGATCTAAAGTAAAATTTTATTGGATGAGGATATTTAGTTTATATGGTAGAGGCGATTATGAATCGTCTCTAATAAGCTCATGTTTGAAGGATTTTAAAAACAATAAGGATATTGTTTTGCTGCGTCCAAATTCGTCTTGGGATTATTTGAATGTAGAGGACGCGGCGAATGCGATAATTAAATTATGCGAAAATGAAAATGCCGAAGTGGGAGTTTATAACTTGGCATCAGGTGAAAAAAAGACACTTCTTGAATATATTAGCACTATGAAACAAGTTCTTATTAGTTCCAGTATTATTGAATGTAATGAAAAAGAAGAAAATGTTGATAGATTCTCCCTTGACATAAATAAACTTTTTAAAAATACGAATTGGACAAAGAAAATATCTTTTGAAGAGGGGATTTTAAAACTCAAGTTAAAGGAGAACTTATGAAAGCTGAGGGCATCAAATTTAATAAAATTCTATTCTTTTTTATCCCGGCAGTCATTGTGTCGCTTATACTATTGGCGGTCTACTTTCTAAAAGGAATTTATCCTTTCGGAGGATTAACGATAATATATAGCGACATGGCACAAGGATATATTCCGCTTTGTTATCATATTTACGACGTGGTACATAATGGCAAAAGCATTTTATGGGATCCGTTTTTGGGTGTTGGCTCAAATATGCTAGGGGTTGAGAATTTTTCAGGCATGTTAAGTCCAATTTCATGGTTGGTAGCGTTCTCGTCGCGAGAAGGCATTGTCTATTTTTCTTCATTTATGCTAATGATTCGAATGGCATTGATGGCGACGGCCGCGCTAGTATTTATTAATTCAGTTTTCAAAAACACCCCGAACTTCTGGAAGATTGCCCTCAGTGTAATGTACGCTTTTAGCGGTTATGTGCTTATTCTTTATACAAATATGATGTGGCTGGACGTGGCAATTCTCTTCCCGTTACTTATGTTAACCCTTAAGAATTTGCTGGAAAAGGATAAGTTGATTGGGTACATAGTTGTGCTGTCATTGAGTCTTTTAGCAAGCTTTTATCTCTCCTATATGGTTCTGATTTTCGTCTTTTTCGGAAGTGGTGTAATGCTTTGGTTTTATGTGGATAAGACTCGTCGTAGGAAAGCGGTGTTTAGCCTTGGAATCGGGACGGTGACTTCGCTGCTATTAACGAGCATAGTAACAATTCCCGCGTATATTCAATCGTCAACTTCCGCACGTGCAGAGGGTTTTAACTACGCAAACATATTAGCATCACCGATTATTTCAATCAGTTATAAAGCGCAGTACTTTCTATTTGCAGGATTGGCGCTTGTGATAATAGCGAAAATTATTATGGACTTTAAAAAAGGCAAGGATGGCAAAAAGGCGATTTGGATTGTCGGGTTGCTCCTTCTTTTGACTCTCACTCAGGTGATTTTTGAGTCGGTGAATCTCATCTGGCATACGGGCAAGTATATTCATTTTCCAGTGAGATTTGGATTTATTCCCGTCTTTATTATTATAGTTGCGGCTGCTTATGTTTTTAACAAAAAAGACGGGGCAAAGCCTTTTAAGGGCGTTGTTGAACACATGGTGTTTGGAGCTATTGCTCTGGGGCTCTTCGTCAGCGCGGTTATGATTGGAACGCCACTTGGGGCGAAAATTAATACCAGCATGCCGTCCTTCGGAATTGACGGTAATTTGACCCTTCAGTTCTTCTTTACAACTCTGCTTTTCGGTGGAGCGATTTGGTTCTTGTTGAAAGTTAGTAATGTCAAAATAAAATACATCCTTCTCGGACTAGTATTGCTGACCGAGATATTTATGCATTCCATGTGGTACGTTGGCGTCCCGCCGCAATTTAGCGGAGGGGCAGAGGAATCTGTCTCGTGGATTTATGAGGCAAACGATGTGCGCAAGGGCTTCAATATTGACGTGGCGAATGATAATTTGACTAGATATAAGGATGTCGATTCGGTCTTGAATTCGAACTATCCCTTAGTCATTGGTGCACCGGCAGTGTCGACTTGGATTCATATGATTGACGCAAAACAGCAGGACGCATTTAAGAATATGGGCTATTCAATTGTGTACACTCGAATTTTGGATACTGGCGGGACTTTGTTTTCTGACATGGTGCTCAATGCAAATAATTATTTGACCAAGCTTGCGCAAAACAATCAGTTCAGAGGCGATATGTTTGGGCCGGCTGAAGGAGTCTCGGGCGGCGTCGGAGAAGCAAGTGGCGCAAAGGGTTTTTTATTGTATAGAAATAAACACCCTTTGCATTATGGACTTCAGTTTGCAAAGCAGGCAGATCTTGGCTTTTCGGCGACATCAACGATTTTTGATAATCAGAATTTTATGTACAGAACTTTGTTTGGAAAGACTGACGATATAATTAAGATTGCGCCGGAGCAACCAAGTCGGACGGACGGGTCGTTGGATTATACAATTGATGTAAAAGGTGAGCAGTATTTGTATATCGATGCAACGGCTTCGCAAACCGCTGTTAACTTCGTTGTGCAAGGAAAGCGCCTCTTAGTGCCGACTTTGGGAGATATTGAAAATGTACAATACCCGGCAACATTCAATAGTGGACTGATAAATCTTGGGCTTTTCAAAGATTCGAAGGCCAGCGTGCGAGTCCTTTTCGCGCCGGGCGCAAACATCCTTCCGCCGACAATAGGGATGCTTCCAACTGCGAAGCTGATAGCGTTGGCGGATAGCCAAACCAAGAATCAAACGAATGCTCAAACGAATGCGAAGATCTCTGGAAATCGCGCTACTTTTTCAGTAAATGCGGGGTCGGGAGGGAAGTCGTTTTTTATTCCGATAAACTACGATGCAGGTTGGTCGTGCAAAATCAACGGGTCGAACGTGCCTGTAAACAAGGCTTTTGGGACATTTATTTCTGTGGATCTTGCACAAGGGGCGAATGCGATTGAGTTGACTTTCACTCCGGTTGGGTTTAATCTGGGGCTCATGGGCCTCGGGGCGGTGCTACTTCTTGGGGGGCTAGGGGTCTTGATTCCTCGGCGTTACAATTTTTACGAAAACAAGTTGCTGCTTACGCCCGTCTATTTCATTTTCTGGCCCGTTTACATTGGAGGATTGCTCTTCGTGTATGTGGTGCCGATTGGCGCAACGCTGCTTGGCTTATTGAAGGGTGGTTAGCATTTTGAACGAAATCAAAACTATTGGCTTCATCGGACCCAGCGGTACAGGCAAAAGCCACCGGGCAAACGAAGTCGCAAAGAGCGAAAAAATCGAATATATCATTGATGACGGAATTCTAATCCATCAAAATCGAGTCTTAGCTGGGCTCTCGGCAAAACTCGCAAAGACAAGGATCGGGTCCCTAAAACGCGCAGTTTTCTTCGAAGACGAGCACTGTGAAGAAGTAATTCGAATCATTCGAAACATCAAACCTGAAAGCATAATGATTCTTGGCACATCTGACAAAATGGTGAACAACATCGTTGATCGCCTCAATCTGCCACCAATATCCAAACGAATTTATATAGGCGAGGTCGCGAGCGAATTCGAACAACGCATGGCAAAAAACACACGCATCAACAAAGGCACTCACGTCATCCCCGTCGCAACCTTCGAACTCAAACCGCATTTTTCGGGTCTCCTGCTGGACCCACTAAAATGGATGAACTGGAAAGGCCGCATCATTAATAACTACGAGAGCGAGCGTTCGGTTGTACGCCCGACATTTAGCATGCTCGGCAACTTCACAATTACCGACTTTGCTATTCAACAACTCGTAAAACACCTAATCATAAAAAACCCGAATGTCCAACGCGTCACCCGCGTTTCACTTCGCCAATTTTCATATGGTCTAAACGTGAATGTCGAAATCGTCATGTTCTACGGAGAAAAAATCAAACCCGTCATGCGCCAAATCCAAGAAGAAGTCTCGGCCGGAATCGAAAAAGCGACAGCCTTGTTCGTCCTAAACGTCGACCTCACCGTCGCGGGCCTAGTCATGAGGAAAGACAATGCGTGACGACGTTATCACCTTACGCGCAAACGGCGACTTTAGCCTTGTACACACATTTTCCTGTGGACAGGCGTTTCGCTGGCGCGAACAAGACAGCTCCCGCTACTTAGGGACCGTCGGAAATTATGCGGTCGAAATCACAGTGGAAGCCGCGCTGATGGCTCCGCCGAACGCCGCGATGCTTCGCATCGCAGGCCCTGGCATCGCCGGCACCGAAGCTTTCTGGACTGAGTATCTTGACCTAAAACGCGACTACGACTCGCTTTGCGCCGGCTTTGCCGCGCTCGACGAACACATGGCACGCGCCATCGACTTCTCGCGCGGCCTTCGGCTGCTGAAGCAGCCGTTTTTCGAAGTTCTCATCTCATTTATTATTTCCCAAAACAACAACGTTCCGCGCATCAGCGGAATTATCGAGCGAATCTCCCTCGAATGCGGCACTCAGCTCACCGACTATGCCTTCGCATTTCCAACACCCGAGCAACTCGCTCGCCTTACCGAAACTGACTTCGCGCGCCTTGGCGCCGGCTATCGCAGCTCCTACCTTGCCAAAATCACCCGCCTTTATCTCGAAGGTCGCATCGACGCTGAATCGCTCTCAGCATCTGGCTTTCACCACGCGCGCAACACGCTCATCGCGCTTCCAGGCATCGGCCCCAAGGTCGCCGACTGCGTGCTTTTGTTCGGCGGCATTCATTACGAAGCATTCCCAAGCGACGTCTGGGTAAAACGAGTCATGGGCGAGCTCTACGGCCTTGTCGGCGGCTCAGACATATTCCACTTCGCCGAATCCTATTTCGGGCCGTATGCTGGAATCGCGCAACAGTACTTATTTAATATGGCGCGCAAGGGCTAGATGGGAGCGGTGCATCGACCCCCGGGCTTCCTGCGACCCCCGGGCTCCCTGCGACCCACGGGCTCTGTGCGACCCCCGGGCTTCCTGCGACCCCCGGGCTTCCTGCGACCCCCGGGCTTCCTGCGACCCCCGGGCTCTGTGCGACCCCCGGGCTCTGTG
>Ga0194063_10000322_pt1 | contig 35717 bp, 42 predicted proteins | sample SepL3720m_MetaG_FD_155459 | JGI IMG/M metagenome (GOLD analysis project Ga0194063, IMG submission 155459) | Anoxic zone freshwater microbial communities from boreal shield lake in IISD Experimental Lakes Area, Ontario, Canada - Sep2016-L373-20m | ecosystem: Environmental > Aquatic > Freshwater...
GTTTTGGGTTGGTAATTATCATTGGTATCTGTGCATTCATCACAATACACGTCAAACGTACCATGATGCTTACATTTTATGCATATGTCATCAACGCTTTCCGCATTCTTCTGCTTCTGCTGTGCCTCGTACACTTGTTGCGGTGTTATCCATGCAGCATAAGGACTGTAAGGATCAAGGTTCTGCTGCCAACACTTACACAATTGGTGCATAATACTGTTACCTTGCAGTGTTTTGTATTTTTTACAGTAAGGACAGATAGGATTTTGCTCGGTGGGTGTGTGATCAGGAATGTTTGAGTTAAAAAATCCAATTAACGCCTCAATGCAATTCTGTTTATCATGCCACGTATGGGTATGCGATTGATTATTATCAAATCTCCAATGGTTGTCAATTATCTTAATAACATCATCAATAAATTCATTTTTTACTATCTGCTTCATTTTTCTGCTCCTTTCTTCTGAAATTCCGGTAACGGCATCCAATGAGTAAAATAATGATACGGTAAATAACCTTCGATGCCGTCCACAACCCACTTATTAAATCCATTAATTTCAATAAGTGCTGCTCTGCAGGGCTTACCTCCTTCGGATACCACTAATACAGATGTATTAAAATCTGGTCTTTGCCCCGTACTCACCCAATCCACCCCTTTATCTTCCTCTGCTTTGTAAAATAATCTGTTTTTCTTGAAGGATTCGTAAAAGTTTAACGATCCACACTTAGGGCATCTAATAACTTTATCTTCCTCTACGAATAGGGATGGGTTGGCTGTTTTGAAATTGGCATATAGTTCTTCGAGTTTGATCTTCATTTTCATAGTTGTCTTTACCATGAGAGGCACGAAACAGTCTTCTACTCCTGCTATGTATGCTTTCTTTATCACATCCTCCCTCACCTTCTCTTCGTTTGCGGTGGCTTTGGATTCTAAACTGGAGTTGATATCCTTCTCTGCTTCTTGAATTTGTGTATGAATATCAGCGGCTAATTTGCATAATGTGACCGGAATACCACCTACATCCATCATACCTTCGATAAAACCTCTGCTATTTCTAAGTGCTTTTTTTATTAATTCATTATTTGCGTTCATGGCTTTATCAATGTTAATCCGTAATTCAGGATGGTTAATCGCATTTGTGTTTTTACATCAGCATCAGCATCAGCAGCAGCATAAGCAGCAGCAGCAGCATAAGCAGCAGCAGCAGCAGCAGCAGCAGCAGCAGCAGCATAAGCAGCATAAGCAGCATAAGCAGCAGCAGCAGCAGCAGCAGTAGCATTAGCAGCAGCATAAGCAGCATAAGCAGCAGCAGCAGCAGCAGCATAAGCAGCAGTAGCATAAGCAGCAGCAGCATCAGTATTCTTGGTTTTTACTGATGGATTTGCTAAATAGTCTTTTGCAGCTTCAATAGCTTTTCGTGGTCTGTCGTCGGTAGGATACTTCTTTTCGTATATATCAATGACTTGTTCAGCTGCAAATATGGCATATTGGACTTTCTGCTTTTTGTTCATAACACGAACTATCAACCAATTCGCCCAATCCAGTTTATCAGCTTCAATGAGTTTATTCAGAAAGTCTATTGCAGGCATTCCGATTAATTTGTTTTCTGTTACCCACACCATGCCTGATTTACAGGCGTTATGAGATACAAGGAATTTTGTTGTTATTGTTTTCATGGTTTTATTTGTTTGGTTGATAATGATTCTAAATGGCATCTGACTATATCGTCAAGTGCCGTTATGGTGTATTTGTTTTTTTGAACTTCAAGCTGGTTCAACTCGTGATATTTTGTTACGATTTCATTTCTTATCTGTGCATTTGCAAGGTGTAGTTCAGATTCAAGCCATTTAACATAATCAACAACATCGTTCACAATCCATCCTTTTTCATCAAAGATGAGTTTGCCTGTTTCTTGAGTAAATTGTTCTCTATAATTTGTCATAACACCTTTTTATAAATTTTTACATACTCTACAAGACATTCATTTGGAAAACTTAATGTTCCATTAGGTTTATATCCATTCTTGACAGCTATTTGAACAATGAGATACATTGGTATATCGGGAATATAGTTCCCTGTATAACTATATACTAATATATTGTCTAAATAGAAGTTTATATAGGTGGGTTGCCAATCTACAGCGTAAATATGATAATCAAGAGATAGATCAACCTTAGAAGTGATTATTTGTGTATCACGAAGTTGCATAACTCCATCAACACGCTTATGTACACTGGATGTAAATTGATTTGATGCGAGATTCATAAATTCCGCAAAATCAATTTCTCCATCCCACAAAAGTCCTACAAGCCAAACTCCACTGTAATTATCAATGCCATCTTTTGCTACCTTCATTTTCACTTCCCAATAGCCATATTTCTGAACACAACTTTTAAATGTTGTAATCATTCCAGCCTTAATCTGAGGCTCCCCGGAAGCAGTATTAAGATCATTGGTTAATATGCAATTGTTGTTTGCCTGTCTCACCTGTGAGGGCTTCCAAATAACATAATCATCTGGAGGATCATTTTTAATTAAGCTGTGTGTTACAGGATTTCCGTAACATTCCATTGTTTCCCATTTATCATTAGGAAATGCCTGAGGAACATCAAAATCATCTGAAAATACCAATTCATATCCTGTTTTATCAACTGGAAAAACAGGAGGTTTTGGTTTTGGTTTTGGTTTGAATATATTTAAGCACATAAGTTTATTTATTAATCCATCCCGGACAATTAGTTTCAATAATACGTTTATGATTTTCCAACATATACTCAAGATATTCAATCTTCTTGAGTATTTCACGCTCAATTTCTCCGTGTGTGTTATCAACATCAGCAATACAATCCCTCACATCCCAATTATCATCAAGGGAGTATTCTCTTTGATTTATAATATGTAAAAGAACCTCTGCATGTACAACAGCTCTTTGCTCAACATTACAGCTTGTGCCATTGCTGCTAATTATTCCCTGTAAAGCAGCGATAGCACCTCTTTGAATAAATTCTTTATTATTCATAACATTTTTAGTTTTTCTTCCCAAAATTTTGTCACTTCCTTTACAACATCTTGTGATTTGGCAAATACTATTGTTTTACCATCTGAAAGATGTATAGGTATTTTGTTAGAAACATCTCCAGAGAGGAAATGCTTCTTGGTTAAGGTATTCTGAATAGTATGTTGGATAGCAGAGCCTATGCCATGTTTGGTCTTACGCTCTTGAACTCTGGAATTCTTGTTCATTATTCTGTCTCCTTGAAGATCTTTCTCCTTATAGGGAGATAGCTCAAAGATATTAAAATTTCTTCAAACTATCTCCCTGTAAGATGATATTATACAGCGTTTTCAAGCTGTGTTATAATTCCCTTGATTAAGGATATTTCAGGATTTTGCAAATTTTCTTTTCGCACAATTCTCCTTGCATAACGCAATAAAGAATCAGCTCTTCCTGCAGCCCTGAGCTCTTTATTTATAACCAATGTTTTAATTTCTGTTGCTTTCATATTGTTTAGCTTTAGGTGTTTAAATGTTTTTGTTTATTTGCACATGTGTGCCATAATACATGAAGCTCATATAAATATTCCTTATCAAAGGAACAAGCATCATCATATTTAGCTTTGAATATATCAATCATATTGTCTGCTGAATGAAGCTGTTGATTTGTCTTACAGCTTTCTATGGACTTTTTTATCTTCTCAAAAGCAGCCCGTCTCTCTATTTTATCTGGAATTTTTCTCATCATTTCTTCTTTACATTGTTCCACCATATTTCAAATGTATGAGAAGGAAGATTTGCTTCATTAGCATGTTTACAAAGATCCTTCACTTCCTCTTCAGAATAATAGAATACCTTGCTCTTACGTTTGCTATTGTATTCAGCCAGCATTTCGTGTAGGCTTTCAGTAACATCATCACATGACTTTCTCATCAGTGCCTCCTCTCCGGTTCAAGATAGCCATTCTTCATTCTCAACATCATTCCATCTATTTCGTCTATTAGACGTTCAATAGCTTTTTCTAATTCTTTAATTGCTTTCATAATTTTTCTCCTTAAAGATTAATGAAAAAGTAAAAATCCTTCAATATTTCCGCTTGGTAAGAAGTATCTGTCTTTATGTCCAAAATGGTTACTAAAAACAAACTCTATTGTTCCAAAGATACAAGTGAAACTTTCTATCTCACCATCATTCCATACAATGCTTCTGCAAGGTCTGATAATTTTATTACCATCAACCTTATATATTATTGTTGGTTGTTTCATGTCATATCAATGTATTCGTTTTCATATTCTTCAGAGAACTGATAGCTTCTCCAATAGATGATTGCTGCAGTATATCCAATTAGGGATAACCCAAGCATAATGAAGAATGCTTCTGTATCTATAACGAATTCTTTGTACAAATTACAGGCGCACATTACAAATAATGTACTAAGAATGTACATTACAATAGATGTTATTTTAAGTGCTTTCTTTTTCATATTTTAGTCTTAAATTGCGTTAATGCCATATTATTCGTCCAAATGAAAATACCCATCAAACTTAAAGATATCTTATGATTCATTATCAAACTTCTGTTGAGCATCAATTGTATCTATAATCCAATTAAGTATATCCATTCTATCTATTTCCCCATTCAATGGAGAAGTGAGAACAAGCCTATCTTGACAAAAGAACAACTTATATCCATTATACTCTTTTAAGAAGTGAGATTCAATGTTTATCCCACTTCTTGTATGTACTATCTGTTTCATATAGAAAAGCTTAACTTATTAACACTTCGTACATTACTTAATGTCACCTTCGTATTGACATCTTCTATTTCAATCACCTCGTAATAAGCAACTTCCTTGCCTCTCACAATAGATGTATGATGAAGATGTCTCTCGTATCGCTTTCCTTTGTATTCACACTCAGGATGAATACCTAAATACTTTAATGTCATAATGTTGTCCTCCATAAAGTTTAATTATTAATGTATATCATTGTGAATACTGTTTTATATCATCTCTGACGTTGATATATATCAATAAAAGAACGTATGTATGTCAACTATATCACTGACATAAACACATAAATCAGTTGATATTAATACACTCATTAATATATATCTCTCATTTCATTCATTAATATATCTCATCCTCAATTCTTTGACTATGTCATAAATTTCCGCTAACTTTGCTGCAGTGAGCTGAAGAATGATTAGCGAACACCATATCCCACCAAGAAGCTATAATTCCTTAAAAGAGCAGTTTATACACATACTCAGGTGCAAGAAGATTATAATAATAACTGAGGAATTTCAGGATATGAATGAAGTTGCCACCATTCTGAGCCATCATATTCTCCTCTATCAAACCATTGACCACCTTCAAGCCATATGGTTCCATCAACTTTCTGACCACCAAAGCCATTGTTGTAATTGAAATCAATCTCCTTAAGAAATTTCTGATAATCCTCTTCGGAATATCCTTTCTTCAGAGTATAACACCAGGGCTTTTTATCCTCTTCAAAACTCCAGAAATCAGCCTGTTGTAAAATTGCACAAAGAACCACAAGTCCTTTAGTACGTTCTAAAAATTCTTGTTTTGCTTTCATACATCCTCCTTAAGATTAAATGCAAAATTTGTCAATTGATATCAATTTCTTTATTCTATCTACCAGATAGATAGCTCTGAGATTCTGCACATTTTCATTCAGGTCATGCAGACATAAGAGAACTGGAAGAGGAACAAGAACAATGTCCACATCCAACCAATAAGCTTCATTAAGTCTATCCTGACAAGCCTCAGACATCTTCCACTTCTTACTGACAGAAGTGATATGCACACCACTTACAGTAACATGCTGTTTCTCAACATCCTCATTATCAAGCTTTGTCTCTTCAGCTATTTCATTGGATACTGCAGACAATATTGTTCCATCCTCAAACTCAAAAGCATGAGGAGAATTGAAATTAGCTACCCTCAGACCATTGCTGAGAGTGACTATTGGAAATGTATTGTTCATTTTATTTCTCCTTAAAGGTTTAATTCATAATTAGTTTCGCTAATGCTCATCAGTACAGGACTCACACCTGCAGACTGCCTTATAGCTCCCAGCCTCAGCCTGCTATAAGGACTTTATGTTACACCTGTTAATTGAAAGCTGACACCAATAACAGGGATGATTTTTTTAATCTACCATATCCTCTCATATCTGTCAGAACATGAGCATTCTGGCTACAAACTTTACTCTCATCCTGCAGGTAACAATGCTACAGAACTACCATCCAGTTAGTTGTTTTAGCTTTCATATCATTTCAGATATGACACATGCACAACCATTCTTCTTATTATACTCCGAACTTTTAAGAGTAGGCGTGAAACAGAGCCTATTATTATCTCTCCTATATAAAGGAACAACTCTTCACATTCCTTTATATACAAATGTATATTCCTTCATCGTGACAACACTACCAACAGTCTCTTCACGCATAATACTAATTGACTCTATATAACAAGGATCAATCACATTATTATCAGTAGAAACATCACCTATACTATTAACATGTAATCCATAGGTGTCGATGATAGCATCACCAATAATACCCAATCTAATTATATTCTCCATATACCTCCAATTGATTAACTCGTGAAACTCTTCCTTATAGAGAGATATTCATTCTAATAGACATTACTCTTCATAGAGATAGACATAAAGCCATACCATTATCCATAATGATGTTGTTTTGATATCAATATTATCACTTTAATATCAAGGAAGGATATTATAAGGCTGAAAAACAGATACTTATCATCAATCAATAGTAATAAATTCATCTGATTGAAATCTAGACCATTGACAAGCATCCTTATAAAACTCCGGATAAGCACTCTCAATAAAATCAATAACAAGACATATAGTTCCAACACTCTAATAATACAATTACCTTTCTCAACAAGACTAACTTATTCATACGATAGTTTATTAGTAAAGCTATAGTTTAATATCAATAACACATTAATTTGATAGTGTTTTGATATCATTATAATATCAAGAAGAGGATGTTTCCTCAACTAAAACACCAATGTTATCAAGGGTTTCCAATCAATAGTACTTTATTCTATAGATCCATATTCCCTTATAGATTACTCTCTTTGTAGACAGACATTTGTTCCTTAGAGTATAATAATTAAGATCTTTACTCCACTTACAAGCCTGTATTAAGGACCTGTATTCTGTCAATTTACCTGTTTTTGGATCAATTGTAACTATCATATAGCTGTTTTAGGCTACAAATATAATACAAAAACCGGTCAATACTTAGGATTCTTACCACTTTTATAAAACTATTTCTCACACTCCATGGATACATATATAATAATGTATAGAGAACAACCAATGATAATCACTCCCTATACATTATATATATAGTAACATTTGAGTGGCTAACTCTCTTTACGGATTTACATTCCCAAAGCCATAAGGGAAACACCTCTGTACAATTCCATATAACATCTGAAGAGCAATCATTTGTTCATGCATACCTTCTGATCAGTAATTCAACGCATTATCATCTCTATTCATTATATAGGGAACAACTAAGAGTAGGTGATTGGAATATTAAGACCCACCCACTCCACCCGATATATAAGAGAGAGTCCGAAGACTCTCTCTCTTAATCAATTAGGCAATGAGGCTTTCCAATGCAATGGATTCACCCTTTGCAAGATCTGCAAGACTGAAACCTTCACTCGGCTTGCCTTCTGGCACAAGAAAGAAAACTCCCTCAGTGTTCTCAATCACCTTCAGATTGAGAAGACTTTTCAAAACCTCCACTTTCTTAGCTCCTTGTGTCAGTGCCTTACGCACCAATTTGCTAAGTCTTACGCTCAAGGACAACATCTTGGGAGCGTCTTCTTCTGTCTCTTTGATAAAGAGACATACTCTTGCCTCTCCTTCAATGTTCTTCTGAGAAAATGACAGCACATCAGTTTTTACTAACTGACTTTTGAGTGTACCATGTTCGGTAATTTCACTCCAACTCCCTGTCCCTGTTGATTCTACTACTGCTAATTTCAGTTTCATAACTTTAACTATTTAAGATTAATGACGGGGAATGCCCCCAACTCTTTCAAATCACCGTGGGGTTGAAGTTGGAGGTCTACTAAGTAGGTACTCACTTAAAAAATTTTAAAAATAAAAATAAATTTTGAAATTTTGGAAATATTCCTTATCTTTGTAAAAATTTTAGTTATGGGAAAAACAAAGTCTTATCCGGGGATATATCAGATGTTGAATATCCAGAATAAAAAATCATATATTGGTTATTCTAGAAGTTGTTTAAAAAGAATGCAAACTCATAGAAATCACCTTAGAAAGAATAATCATAAAAATCCACATCTTCAAAGTGCTTGGAATTTTTATGGTTCAGATAATTTTATATGTCGTATTATTGAACATTTGGATAACTCATTAAGTAATAAACAATTTGAAGAAGTAGAAATCAAATGGGTATTACATTTTCAGTCTCATCTTTCTGAATATGGATATAATAGTGTTCTTCCAGGATTTAAACCCTTAAAAGATGAAGGAGTTAACACTACTCAACGGCAGTTAGTTGAATATGTATGTATCAACTCTCTCTCCGGAGAAGTATTATTTCTATCAGGAGTACAAGAGGTAATGAAATCTACATCCATTTCTTCTAATAAGATAGAAGACTTATCTTCTTATTGGAAAGGAAAGGGAAGAAGAAAGTCTCTACATGGATGGATGATTGTCAAACAGGAAGATTATAATGAAGATTTTGATTATGTCAAGTATAAAAAGGAGAAACCATCTGCATATAAATATGGAAGTAAATATACTGCTACAGAGTATTATAGGATTAGAAAGGCTCTTGATCCTACCTACCAGCAAAAGAAAAAAGCTCCTGAGGATATTATTCCACGTAAGAATAGAAATCTAAAGAGAGTTTCTATTCTTGCCAAGAATATTCTTACAGAAGAAGAGAGAATGTTTTCTATGATAAAGAGTTGTTATCCAGAGTTTAGTCTGATGAAGGTGAGAAAATGCATCAACAATGAGTATGGTAAATACAAACATAGAGGACATTATTTTAAAAGAGTTTAACTTTTTCAATTATAAATTTTCCTTCTCCTGTTGACTTTTCACTAAATATGTTTATATTTGTATGTTCAATTAACTACATACGGATATGATTGTTCAGAAATTGAAAAAGGTGACAGAAGACAATTATCAGTTGGGTGAGAAGTATTATGAGATATTGTCTTCATTGAATTCTCTGGATTTGACAACAAGGGAGATTCAGCTTGTGGCTTATGCTGCTATACATGGAAATATTTCTTACACACATATTAAGGAGGGATTTTGTGAGAAGCATAATACATCTGTTCAGACGATTTATAATATTGTGTCAAAGCTTATAAAGTTGAAGGTGCTCATTAAGGATAATGGGAAGATTAAAGTGAATCCTATTATTGCCCTTAAGTTCAATGACACGATTAAGCTGGAGATAACATTAAATTTCAACGGAAATGGATAAGCCTGTTTCTCTTTCTGTTAAGGCATGGATAATACGGAACATGTCTGTAAGGACACAAATGCAGGAACGGGAAATAGAGATGATTGTCAATCACCAGTTTGATTCTGCATATACAGCTTTGGAGAGTTGTAATAGTTTGGAGTTCTCGGGATTTGGTAGGTTCTTCTTTAATAAGTGGAAGGCTCTTAAAAAACTGGAGAAGTTCAAGAGCCAGATAAATGAGTTTAGTCGCATTCTTAATGATCCTTCTTCTACGGAAATCAGGAAGAGAAATATTGAAATGAAACTACAAATGACAAGAAAGAATTTTGAATATCTAAATACAAAGTTAAATGGATGTACACAAGATCTACGAGGGATGGAGAAACAAGTGCTTTCCTCCGAAGGAATTGAAGGACGTGATTCAGAGAGTGACGATGGAGAGGATGATGATTTGTAGGAATTGTCCAGAGAATTCTCAACAACATAATAGTATTAGGCCAGATGAACATTGTCTTATTTGTGGATGCACACTTTCAGCAAAGACAGCTTGCTTATCATGTGCTTGTCCTTTATATAAATGGAGAGAAGTAGTAACATCCCAACAGGAAGAAGAAATGGAACAAAACAATGAGCAAGAATAAATTGGAGATAAAGAAGGTTCGTTTGAGAGAGTTCATTGAGACATTAATGGAGATATACGAGAGTGGTATAGATTATGTTAATATATTGGTGGAGAAAGGAAATCATCAGGATTCTATTTGGATTGTTGGGGATATTGATGATGAACAGAAGCATACAAAAATTAACGGTGAGAATATTAATTTTGAGGAGCTTACATAATGGCTAAGAAACTAAATAGTTATATTTCAGCAGAGTTGGATTTTGCTGAGCAGTCCCTTCAAGAGTGGAGGAAGTATATTGAGGCAAATCCTATTGATCAGGTGGAAGACAGATGGGGAAAGAAAGAGATGCCAAAAGGAGGATATGCTTGGGTTGTTACAGCTACAAAGGAACAACAGATTAAATGTATACAAGACACCCTCTCCAGATATTTACAACTCCTTGAGGTTGTTAATAATCTTAGAGAGAAAGAAGAAGCTAAAATAGAGGTGAGAGGTAAGGTGGAATTAGGCTCTCAAGCAGAACAGTTTTTGAAGAAACGCAATGGAGGATAGTCAATTACAAACTATAGATTATAAGGATTGGTACTTAAATCAAAAAAGAATTCCAGATAAACAATCTGTTGAATATGTTTCTTTCTTTGCTTTTCATAAAGAACTTTGTTTAAATGGGTGTATGATGGAAGGGGAGTATATTAATCCCTTTTTAATGTGGCACTTAAATTTCTGGAATACAGAAGTAGATTATGTTGATGATAGAGGTAGGATAAGTGATAAATATTCCCATCCTCTTCTAAGAGATAACGAATGGGTGGTTACGAATGAGATAGAAAGAGCACATAAAGAACACAAAGGACTAGTAATTTTAGGGTTGCGAAGATTTGCTAAAAGCGTTTTGGAAGCAAGTTATATTGGATGGGGGGCTACGTTTGATGAGAATTCCCAGAATGTTATTGCCGGATTAAATGCTCCAGATATAAAACTGATTACAGATAAGCTTGATAAGGGGTTGAATTTTCTTCCTGAAGCTTGGAGATGGCAGAGAGTGGAGGATGATTGGAAGAAACAGGTTACACTTGGAATTAAAACAAGAGCAGGAGAAAGAATACCATTCTCTCAAATTCTTATAAGAAATTTGGATGAAGGGAATAATGAAGAAGCAATTGCTGGAACAAAACCACGTAAACTAATTATTGATGAGATTGGAAAAGGGTCATTCTTGAGAGGATTGAAAGCTGCAGAGCCGGGATTTACAACACCATTTGGATGGGCTTGCTCCCCAATATTGACAGGCACAGGTGGGGATATGAGTAAATTTGGAGATGCCAAAACCCTGATGTTCAATGTTCAGAACTACAATTTTCTTACATATAATAATGAGAAGGATACAAAGAGAGTACATGGTTTATATCTTTCCTATAAATATAGGATGGAAGCAAAGGAAGACTCCTCATTAGGAAAATTCCTTAATAAACCAGAGGATAGCGTTTTAAATAAGATTCCAATGCTTGTTTCAAATGAAGAAAAAGCAAAGGAAATTACCACTCATAAGTTAGAAGTATTAAAGAAAGGTAGTGACAGAGTTGTATATCTAAAGGAGAAGATGTATTATCCCTTTGAAGTGGATGATATATTTTCCAATGAGGATACAAACATATTTGATATTGAAGCAGCAAAGAGACAAAAAGCAAAACTATTAGCACAGGAGAGAACAGGAATCCCTGTTATTCTCTTCTCTGGAGAAAATGGGATAGCCCACGAATTTACAGACAAATTACCAATTACAAACTTTCCTCTTAACCCGGGAGATTCAAAGGATGCTCCTATAGTTATATATGAGTTCCCTGTAGACAGTCCTCCTTATGGATTGTATGTTGCAGGAGTTGACCCTTATAGGCAAGGACAAGCTAAATATAGTGATTCCCTTGGTTCTGTATACATATATAAAAGGATGCATGATTTGACAGGGGAAAAATTTCAGGATATGTTTGTGGCTTCTTATTGTGCAAGACCTGAGAAAAAAGAAACATGGGAAGAACAGGCAAGACTCTTAATTAAATACTATAATGCCAGAACCCTCTGTGAAAATGATGAAATCTCCTTTATTGAATATATGAAAGCAAAAGGGGATGCTCATTATCTGGAAGCACAACCAAGATGGTTATTGGAAATTATTCCAAATACAACAGTGCATAGAGAATATGGTGTTCACCGCACTGCAACTAAAGTGATAGATTATCTCCATGGATGTTTTAAAAAATATATGGAAGAAATTGTTCATACAGAAAGAGATGAACAAGGAAGTGTAATAAGAGAGATACATGGAATAAATAAAATATTTGATCCTGTCCTCCTTGAAGAGGTGATACAATATAATGAATTGGGAAATTTTGATAGGATTGTTGCTGCAGAACTTGCTATAGCACAGGCAATTAAGATGGACCCAATTATGGGAAGAGTAGGAGGAAGTGGAGATGTAAGAGTACAGGCAATGAATAGAAAGGTGAATAATCCTCTATTCATGCCATCAAGGAATTTAAGAGGAAAACAACGAAGGTTATTTACATAATAATTAGAAGTCATGATAATCCGGTATACAAAGGACGCTACCATACGGTATAGTTACCTTAACATCTTCCCCGATCAGTTTAAAACTGAGAAAGAAAAACAGGATGAGTCTTGGGTGAAGAACACTATGGACTACTTTTCTAATAAGGCTTATTCTGAATATCAGAAGAATAGAGACCCTCGTACAGGTTTTGTAAAAAACTATGATTTAATAAAGGGTATTCTTCATGCAGAGGATTTCTATCAGGAACCAGAGGTGAAGAGCTTCTCTGAGATTCTTGAAAAGGATTTGGAGCTTCCCAAATATGTACAGCATTATTCCATCATGACCACACCTATTAATGAACTGGTGGGAGAGATAAGCAAGAGGCCTGATACTTATAGAGCGAAAGCATTTGATGATGATAGTCGTTCTGAGGAACTTCAGTTTAAAATGGATATTCTTCAGGAGTATGTTTTAAATGAAGCCAAGAATCAAATTCTTACAAAGGCTGCCAGACAAGGAGTGAAAGTAGAAGAAGAAGAACTACAAAAGATGGCATTTGAAGAAGTGAAGGATCAGATTGATAGCTACACTTCTGTAGCTGAGAAATGGGCAAATCATATTCTCACTTGTCAGAAAGTGGAGTTCAATATAAAAGAAAAGAGCGAGGATGCATTCAGAGATCTTAATATCTCATCTAGGGAGTTTTATCACTTATATGAAGATAACTCAAAATTGGGATTCAATGTAGAAGTGGCAAATCCAAAAAATACGTGGTTTCTTACAACTCCAGATAGGAAATATATAAGTGATCCTTCAGGCAGGGCACAGGGAGCATATGCTACAGGAATGGTAAATGTGATGGAGCTTTCAGAAATTATAGAAACCCTTCCAGATATAACAAAGGATGAGATAGATCATCTCAGGAGTAGTCTTCAGGATTATGGACTTATCAATGTCAGGGAATCTAATCTTGGAAATCCTAATGTTTCCCCGGGAATAGACTCTGTACAATATGACACTTTTGACCCTCTTGTTCTCCAGACAAGAATGCTTATTGAATCTGAAATGAAAGAGAATTCAGATACTCTTAAAGACTTCTTAGGGCTCACATCAAATGTTTCTTCCTTTGGATATAAGTATGTAGTGGTGAGAGCCTATTGGATCTCCAAGAAGAAAATAGGAAAACTCATCTATTTAGACGAATTAGAAATTCAGCAGTCAATGCTTGTTGATGAGAGTTATAAAAAGGGAACTATTCCTACAGAAATTAGTTTGGAATGGGGTTGGATCAATCAATGGTATCAGGGAACAAAAATTGGTCCTGATATTTATCATGTTAAACCTTTCAACCTATTGAACTATTCTCCTATTATAGGAACAGTTCATGAGGTGAAAAACACAGAGGCTCGTTCTACAGTAGATTTGATGAAGCCTTTTCAGGTAATATATAATGTATGTATGAATCAGCTTTTCAAACTCCTTGAGAAGGAAATTGGAAAGGTGTATCTAACCTCTATCAGACACATCCCTGTGCCTAAGGATGGAGATGCTCAAGATGCTCTCGACATATGGGAAATGGAAGCAAGAAACAGAGGTGTGGTATTTATTGATGACTCCCCTGAAAATCTTAAGAGTCCCAGTGGATTTAATCAATTCCGTAATATTGATCTTACAAGAACACAGGAGATCCAGTCTCGCTATACATTAGCTCAACAGATGAAGAATGAATGCTGGGAACTCGTTGGTCTCTCTAAACAGCGACTAGGTTCTGTCAGTGCTAGTGAAAGTGCTACAGGTACCAATACTGCAGTTCAACAGAGTTACTCTCAGACAGAGCCTCTATTTGTGGCTCATGAGTATGTTTTAGGGCAATTGTATCAGGCAATTATTGATGCTGCTCAATATATCGAAAGCTCCAAACCTTCCTCCACTATTTCTTATGTAACAGATGAAGGAGAGAATGCTTTCATTAGTGTCAATGGAACCGATATTAAATTTCGTGATCTCAAAGTGTTTCCAACAAATCGTCCTGAAGATACACAAATGTTTAATGAACTCAGACAACTCTCACAGGCTATTATTCAGAATGGCGGAACTCTCTATGATGTTATAGAGCTCTATTCTACTAAATCTATCAGGGAGATGAAGAAAACTTTTAAGGATCTCAGAGATAGAATGATACAGCAACAGCAAGAGGCACAGCAACAGCAGCAACAACAACTTGAGCAACAGCAACAGCAGGCACAGGCTACTTTGGAGCAAAATCAAAATCTTGCCCAACAGAAGATGGAAAATGATAATTATGAGAAAGAACTTGACAGGATTAACAGGAAAGAGATAGCTATCATTCAAGCCACTGGATTTGGTAAGGTGGAAAGCGAAGATACCAATCAGAATAATGTTCCTGATGTTCTTGAGGTGAGCAAACTTGCTGCTGAAGAGACAAATGCTACAAGAGATCATATTGCTAAAATGGCAGACATTAGTGCCAAGATGAAATTAAGTATGCAAAAGATTGAGATTGATAAGGAAAAACTTAAGAATGAAAGACTTAATATGGCAAATGATTTGGCTGTAGCTCGTGAGAATGCTAAAGGTAGAAGCAATAAGAAAAGTAAGTAATGCTATATTACGCACAAAAGTAGAGTGATTTATCATTAAATATGTTTTTTTTAATTAATTTTATTATAATTTTACATTACAAACTGGTATAAATAACTACATATGGCTGATATTAATAATGATCGTCCATCCTTCAGCATTGAAGAAACAATGGATATGGGTGTAGGTAACACTGAACTCATTAAAGATTTAATGACACCTGAATTAGTGTCAGGTAATGCAGATGATCTTCAACCTGTTATCGAGGAAAAGAAAGATGAAAAACCTCCAAAGACAGAGAAGAAAATTGAAAAGAAAGGTGGGGATTCCAAAGAAGAAACAACTGAAGAAAAAGAGACCAATCAGAATCTAATTTCTAATTTTCTTGAAGAAAATGAGGATGAAGAAAAAGATGAGAAGATTGTTCAAAATAAAACTGAAAAGAAAGAGGGTGTAGAAGAAGAACAAGTAGAAACGCCTTCTCAATTCAATGCTCTTGCAAATGACCTCTACAAACTTGGTATATTTACAAAGGATGATGAGGATGAAGATGATGAAAAAATTACTTCCGCTGAAGAGTTTCTTGAAAAGTTTCAAACTGAAAAGAAAAAAGGAGCTACAGAAGCACTTCATAATTTCATTGGACAATTTGGTGAGGACTATCAGAATGCATTTGATGCCATATATGTAAAAGGAGCAAATCCAAAAGAGTACTTTGCAGCATATAGTGCTGCTGTAGACTATGCTCAGATGGATATGACAAAAGAACAAAATCAGGAAACTGTTGTTCGTCAGGCTCTTACAGATCAGGGACTTGAGCCTGAAGATGTTAATACAGAAGTAGAAAGACTTAGGAACTACGGAGATCTTGAAACAGTTGCTGCAAAGCATCACAAAGTACTTGTGAAGAAAGAAGCAATTAAACTTCAACAACTTGAACAGAAAGCTGAAGTAGACTTAAAGCAAAAGAACCTAATCAAGACTCAGTATATAAATAATGTGCAGACTATTCTGCAGGAAAAGATAAAAAGTAAGGAGTTTGATGGAATACCGATCAACCCCAAACTAGCAGGTGAACTACAAGACTTTTTGTTGGTGGATAAATGGAAGACGGCTTCCGGAGAAACCCTCACTGATTTTGATCGTGCTATTTTGGAGTTAAAGCGTCCTGAAAATCATGTGAATAAGGTTAAACTTGGACTTCTCTTAAAAATAATGGAAAAGGATCCCACATTATCTGTCATTCAAAAGTCTGGTATCACAAAAAAGACTGATCAGATATTTAGCGAAACTGCAAAGCAGGTGATTAAAAACAAAGCAGGTGGAGCAAGTGGATCACAAAAAACTCACTCATGGTTTATCTAACAATAAAAATTAACCTTAAACACTAAACAAAATGGCTATTCAAACAATTCCCGGTTTAACTGGTTTTGTCTACTCTCGTGTTGCCTCTATGGACAAGCGAGCAGTAGGTAAACTCACAGACGCAAATCATTTGGAATCATTTCACAGCACTGAACCTGCAGATTATGATAAGAAAATCATCAGTCTGTACACGCAGAGCTCGCTCTATAGCAATGACTTCCTTGACATGATCAACAAATCTAAACCATTCTACATTACCAACAACAGTGATGCATGGAAATGGGAAGTACAGGTTCCTTACAAATTTCCAAAAATCATCGACATTCCTGCTTCTACATTGAATTTACCAAAGCCGGGTATTGATGGTCAGGAATTTCAGGTAGTTATTGACACTAACGAATTCTCCAAGAATGCAATTATATCTGTGGGATCTCGTCAGTATGGTCCTCGCTGGTATGTTACCAAAGACCCCATGCCATATAATATGGGCTATCTCTACAACTTTACTCTGGTAAGTGACAATCCTATCATTGATTATGTAAGTTCCACCTTCCTTCAGATAGGTTTGGAACTCGAACTCATAGATGGAGTGATTGGTGAATTCGATCAGGATTTACTTGGTCTTCCTCGTTTGGGTGAAAAAATCCAAATGTTTGAATCTCTCGGTTCAGCATATGGATATGAACATAAAATTACCCAGTGGGCTGATGAAAAGATGATGAGGGATTCCTCAGGGAAAGCTCTTGACATTTTGGTTTATGCTCCTCAGCGTAGAAACCAGCTTCCTCTTACTCGCAATGATATTAAATGGGAACCTTTTATTGAATTCTGGATGCGTAAATCTATGCTTGAACTGAAAGTTAAGCGTATGATTTGGAGTAAGCCGGGAACTGTAAAAACAGGTGGTAGCAAACAGGAACTGAAACGTGTATCTGCTGGTGTATATCACAGGATGCGTATGAATGGAAATCTTGTTCAATACAATCGTGGAGAGTTCTCTGCAAATCTCATTCGTTCTGTCTTTGGAGATTTATTCTACAGGCGTGTTGATGTAAAAGATCGTCATGTAAAAATGTACACCAATGAAGCAGGATTTGATGTATTCCAGCAGGCTCTTAAAAACGATGCTCTTAATTCTGGCCTCACTTTTATGGCAGATAGTGGCAATCGTTACTTACAGGGAGAAGGTCAGCATATCACTTATAACTTTGCATTCGATGCAATGGTTACTCGTGAAACCGGAAGGGTTGAACTTATTCACCTGAAAGAACTTGATCTGCCGCAGAGCAATCTTGAGTTTGGTCAGAACAAGAAATCTACTCCTGTGTTCATGGTATTCGATGTCTCTCCAATGAGTGATGGTTCTATGGTGAACAATATTCGTGAGGTCAGGATGGAAGGTGCTCCTTCAATGACTTGGGGTTATATTGATGGGACTGCTCATCACCTTGGTTTTGCAAAATCACAGGGAATGAGTTCAGCAAATAAATTCCCGGGATATGAACTCTGGATGAAAGACCGTTGTGATGTCTTTATTGAAGATCTGTCTAGGACAGTCTTAATTGAGGAAATCCCTCAACTCTAATGTTAATCTGAGAAAGCTCCCTCCTAAGTGAGGGAGCCTTCTTCTTTTTAAATTTGAAACTTAATTAAACTACATTTTATATGGCGAAAGTTGGCAAGATTTCCACTATTAAGAAAGATTATTCAGTTAGTGGATTACAAACAATGCAAGGAAGCTTAGTACAAAAAGGACTAACACGTATTCCCGGTACAGGGGTATTCAAATATCCTTACAAGGAAATGGATGGAAAATATAGGACAGGACTTGATAAAGATGCCTCCTACATTAAACGAATACAAGATCCCACTGAAAGAGAAATTGAACAAGAGAGAGTCAGTAAGCTAAAACAAAAATTAGAAGAAGCTCTTGGAGGAATTGATCTTGGTGTCCGTTCACCTTTCTGGAATCACAGTCTTTCTACATCAACAGATGATGCTCTTCATGTTCAGCCTGTAAAACTAACAGATGGAGATAACTATTTTGATACTAGTATTCCTTTTCAGGAACTTGCCTTTTCTTGGTTAAGGGTACATCCCACGATTGCCAGTAGTTATCAGGCATGGGAAAGAGGGGATTATCCTGCTGAAACTCAATTTTATGTTGTTGATGATGATATTGAGAATATGGTAGTATTTAAGAAAAAAGTACTTATCAATAAAGCAATCTCTAAATTCGACAGCATGACTCCTGATAAAAAGAAGAAAGTAGCAAGACTCTTGGGGCTTCCTGTTACAGATTCTACTACTGAGGAGTCAGTATACAATCAGGTGGATAATATTCTTAAACAACATGAATTCAAATCCGGAAACTACCAAGGCTTATCAACTGTCGAGGTGTTTAACAGGTTTGCTGACATGAAAGAAAACCTACTTCATATAAAAGACTTAGTAAAACAGGCAATTCAATTTTCCATATATAGGGCAAAACCTAATGGTAAGATATATGAAGGAGAGTTTGAAATTGCTACAGATGAAGACGAACTTGTAAAATATCTTTCAGATGATGATCACCAAGACGATCTTATTACACTGGAAGGTAAAATTAAACTGAAGAAAATAGCTGCCATATGATTCCTGTAGATAGTTTATTATACAAAATAGATCAGAAACTAAATAAGCTATCTACTAATGAACATCAGCAGATTCAATTAGAGGATAAGATATTATCCTTGAATGAAGCACAGCTCAAACTAATTAAACAAAAGGTTGATGGCCCTGCCACTCCTCTGGGAACTGGAATGGATTCAACCAGAAAGAGATACGAAGATCTTCAGAAGCTTATAGAGTCTTTTGAGAATCATCCTCTTACTCTTTCTCTTGTAAACAAAGAATTAAATAAATGGACAGCTTCCCTATTGGGAGTTTCTCCTGCATACATGTTCTATGTTGATGCATATATTCTTGCTGATAAAGGGAAATGCAAAAACAGAAAGATATGGATAAATAGAGATTTACTAAGTCATGGTGATCTTCAGTTTGTTTTGAACAATGTTCATTATAAACCATCATTTGAATATCAAGAAACATGTAGTTATATTTCTTCAGATGAAATTGCTATCTTTACAGACGGAACATTTACACCTATAAAACTCTATCTATCCTACATTCGTTATCCCAAATACATTGATAAAGAGGGATATGTAAAATTGGATGGAACGAATTCCGTTAATGAAAATTGTGAATTAAAGAATTACTTGGAGGATGAACTTGTTGATCTGACAGTACAGGATATCGCAGGATATACTGAAAATGCTGGAGCAGTGAGTACAGCTCAAAGTAGAATACAAAAAAGTGAATAAATTTAATACTAACCCTTAATACTTAAACAAAATGGCTGATTTTTCATTGACTACTCTGTTTGTAGTGCCGGTTGGCGTAGCAATCGCCAGTGCCAACTCTACACAGGACCTCACAGCTGGTCAAGTTGGATTTTTTAATCAAGCTTATGCTGCTGTAACAAACGCAACCAGTCCTACGATTCAGGCTGGTGATTATTTCTATGTTGCTCAAGGTAGGACAAACACCTATTTACAGGGCAGTAAACGCTCGGACAAAATCAAAGGTTGTCCTACAGCTAATTGCAAAAGCAATGTTACTGAGTTTTACAAAGTAACAGGTTGCCCTACACCTATCAATCAGATAATCGACATTGGTAGTTGGGATGTTAAATGTGGCGATGTTATCACATTAACCATCCGTGCTCACTCAAGTTATCTTGATACTCTTTATTTCAATGGTTTCACCCGTAGTGTAACTGTTGTTGCTCCTTGTTGTGATTGTGGAGACAGTCCTTGTGATACAGTTGATGTAGGTGATCTTATTGATGCTTTCATTGTAAAGCTGGAAGCAACTGCTCCTAATTTCCTTTTACCTTCTGGTCAGACAGGAAGTAATTCTGACAACATTACCTTGTCAGATTTCTTTACCTTCAGCAAGGTTAATGGAACTATTCTGGAAATTCAGGGAAAATCACTGACTAAATATGGTCAGCCTTGTGATGTTTCTGCCTTCCCATATGAATATGACAGGATGTGGTTCAGGACATTTGTTTATAGTGGACCTGCTACAACTGCTGATTTCATTGTTAGTGATGCTTGTAACATTGTTGCTGTATCCACTACTACTCAGAACTCTAATTATGCAAAAGGTACCTCTGAGGAAATCAAACAGATGGAGAAGAATTATTACAGCTATCAGGCTGGATATCTGAAACATCTGTACAGGATGATGGGATACAATGGTAACTACGAAAGTTGGGTTACTGATGGAACTACCTATGACACCTATTATATTAAATTCAATGAATATGACAAAGCTCTCCAGAATTGGGGCGATTATGTTCCTGAAGATAATATGGTGATTATTGCTGTTCAGAAATCTAGTACTGAAGCTACGGCAGTTTCTACTATCCTCACTGCTGCACTTGGTGCTCCTGTTGATGAAAGTGGTGCTTGTATTACTACAACCACAACTACCACAACTGTCTTAACTTAATAAGTTTTTAATTCATAAAAATACCAAGGGGGTGGGGGACAAACTCCCTACCCCCTTTTTATTTTAAATCAATATTATGGCAACTCCCGGTACCGAATCTTATAATATAGTGATGCTTCCTACTTACGATATCACTACATTGGCAATTGTTGATACGTCTGTATATATTACTACTCCTCCCACAGTCACGCTCATTATAGATGTGCCGGGATTTGGTATAGTGACAGATGTTCCATTTACAGTTAACAGTACGAATATCTATAATTCGATAGATTTAGGTATATCTACTATCGTCGAACCTCTTCCTGATGGAAACTATTGTATTTCATATATGATTACAGGTGAACTTGTTTCTTCTATTAAAAAAAGAATACTAAGGGTAGATAAACTTCAACAGAAGTTTGACAATGCATTCATGAAGCTTGATATGATGGAATGTGATAAGGCTATAAAAACTCAAGCCAAGGTCGATCTCATGAGTATATATTTCTTTATACAGGGAGCAATTGCTGCAGCCAATAACTGTGCCGTCATAGAAGCAACCAAACTTTATATTCAAGCAGATAAAATGTTGGATTCTTTTATTTCAGAAGATTGCGGATGTTCAGGAAATAATTATATTATAAACTTCTCGTAATATGAAAACCTGTGTTGGTTGCGGAAAGCAAGTCTCTTGCGGATGTCAGTTAGTTAATGGATTATGTTCAGCTTGTAGAAAAATTAAGAAAGGAGTAATAGATGTTACAACCAAAGCTTACAAATTGTTCGGAGTGTAATGACATTCAGATACTTTTAAATAAGATAGACTGCAAGCTAGCAAAATTAGGACATGTTTTATATGGAAATGTAGTATTCCTGTTAACCAATAGTATTTCAGCAGTAGTGATGTATGATCTGCTGAACTACAAACGAATACTCACTTATAAACAAGTAAGTCCTGATTACTGTGAGAATTATACAGTAGAGATGATTTCCAGTGTGGTAAGAAGACTTACTGCTGGTGAAGTTTGCACATCATGTAATGATGATGTCACTATCATCACTACAACATCAACCACCACTACTATCCCCCATACCACAACTACCACTACAACAATAACCACAATTAGTCCAAATTAATCACCTCTTAATATATAAATTATGTCTTGTACAAATTGTTTCGGTGGTTGTGTAGAGACCACATCAGATAAATGTGTAAAATACACAGGAAGTCCAATAACATTTCTTAATATCCATACAGGGGATTCATTAGAAGCAGTTGAAAAAGCTATAACCGACTATCTAACCACAGTATTAAGTGGAATAGGTATACTCCCTGTAATAGAACCAACTCTCATCTGTGATACAGTAAAGCAATATTTTCCATGTGAAGAGTGTAGTTCTCCTACATTAATAGATATTCTCACAGCTATTATTCAGGCAATATGTGCTATAGAAGTAGAGATTGCTGTTGAAAGAGGAAGAATTGATGCTATAGAAGCAGATTATACTGTAGGATGTCTTAGGGCTGCACCAAGAGATGGCACTCATGTTATTCTTCAGGAAGTCATAACTACTCTCTGTACAGCAATATATCATATAGAAACATTGAATAATCTGTTTACCACTTGTGTCACAATAGGCACAACTAATAATATTAATACTCTTATTCAAAACTATTTGAACACTATCACCACCGATAACAAGATGTACACCAAAATGGTTCCATATGTCATCTATCCATTCTATCCAACAAATGAAATCCTTAGTTCATTTACTATAAATGGAGCAGGTATAGTAGGAAGCACATGGGAGAAAATATATTTCTGTAATGGAGATAACAACACTCCTGATTTAAGAGGAAGAAGTTTAATTGGTGTGGCAATTGCTATGGGTGCAGGATCTTTTAATCCTGAAGTTGATCCTGCTAATGGAAATCCTAATTACGTTCTAACTGATAAAGCTGGTGCAAACTCTGTATCTCTCACTACCCCTCAACTACCAGCACATACTCACGTTGCTACAGTTGCTATTAATGACCCCGGGCATCTCACCACAATAGAATTTAAACAAACAAGTAGTAATGCTGCTGTTGGGGGAAATGATACACCACTTGGTTCAATTAATAATGTTCCTCCAGGATTTCAACAAAGTACACTTAGTGGAAACACATCTACAACCATGAATGAGACAGGTCTTGATAGTACTAATGTTGTTGTTACAAATGCTAATACAGGAGGTGGAGAAGTTCATGATAATGTTCATCCTGTTCATGCTTGTTACTATATCATGTACATACCTATCTAATAATCAAATAGTTATGACAGTAGTTGATTTTAGGTTATGTGAATACTTCTTCCTTCCTGTAAATCCTGCTTGTACTACTACAACAAGTACAACCATTATCATTCCTACAACAACAACCACTACTACTGCCTCTCCAACTACCCCTACTACTACTACAAGCACCACTATACCTTCTCCTGATTCTGTTTGTACATCTGGTTTTGTAGGTCATGATCAATTAAATGGAACTTATATTTACGTTGGAGTAACCAATGGAAAACCTCATTATCAAAAAGACGGATTATATGATATATATTGGACAGGAACATATTGGACAATTGATCATGTTGTTTCTTCTTCAGAGAATGTAGCTAACCCTGCTTTAGTACTAATGTGGACGATTTCACCAATTGATAACACAATTATCGTAGTAGAGGGGAATTGTACCACCACCACCACCACTACCACTTCTATTCCTGTAACCACCACCACTACCACCACGCAAATCGTTAGTGCCTGTGCTGTACTCTTTGTAACTTCAAATGGTGATATTTATGGATTTGAACCAAGTACAGGAGCATGTACATTTTTAGTAGCCACAGGAAGATCGGCTGTTGACATAGCAAGTACAGATACCAAATTATGGACAAGCCCTGGAGGATATACTATAAATGAATTTGACATAACCCTTACTCCATTTACTTGTGTATTTAATAGGACAATAACAGTAGATTCTGTAGTAGGAGCAGGTTTAACTGTAAAGAGTGCAGATGATGTTACTGAAACATATGAACTTGTTGGAGGAGGCTCTCCTAATTATATAACTAAATATACACTCACTCCATTAGGTGCTACTGACTCATTATTATTTGAAATGGGAGCAGATAGGAAAGTTACTGGAGATATAATTTACAATGCTAATACTGATCTGTATCTTATATCAAATTTTGATATTAACACCTATGCTTCATATATAACTCAATTTGACAATACAGGTACTAAAATTTTTGAAATACTTATAGTTCCTATTAATGCTTTCGGATTATATGTATATAATGGAGACAATTATATGGTTACAAGTTCCCATGACATATATTTTATAACTCCAGCAGATATAATTCTTGTTGGTGTAGTATCAATGGTTCCTTCTATAAATGGAGCTTCACAAAATGTGGCATGTATAATAAATAAAGTACTCTAATGGATATATATATTAAACTTATAATAGCAGGAGCAGATGTTGGTCCATTTGATCTATATTCTGATACGAATGGTTTCTCAGATCCATTTGAAATAGGAGTATCCAGAGAAAATCTTATTAATGGATATGTCTCTAATGCTCCAGATGGAATAACACAAGTCAAGTTGGTATCTAAAGGAAATTGTACTAATTCTATTACTATTGATATTACAGTTGTATCTACCACCACGACTACAACAAGCACATCAAGCACAACTACCACTACAACTACAGGAGTACCTACAACTACAACCACCACTACTTTTCCTCTTCCTCCTTATATCCATAACGGTTCAATTAGTAGTGCATCAGATAGTGTAGGTGCTTGCGCATTATCTTGCTATGGAAGATCATTTTGGTCTGTAGATGTAATCTTCTCAAACGGCAGTGTAGTATATAACTCTGTGGCACTTGATGTATTTGATGGTGGAGGATTATGGTATCTTATTGATATAGTTCCTGTTGGATTTCCGGGAGGACCTTCTTGCAAAGCACTTCAAATAAATTCAAGTGGAGTGATAATAGATAACATGACTTGTTAAAAAAGAACTAAAATAATAGTCTATTACATAAATCCTCTCAATTGCCATTGGGAGGATTTATACTTTTAACTAATTTAGTTAAAGAGATTAACGGTCTTAGTTAAATTAACTTTGACTTTTCTCTATAAAGTTTATACCTTTATATCTATTTTAGAAATAGACGGGTTTATCGTGACATTAGAAGATTTGCTTAAATAAAGCTATTTCAGCGTATACTTTTAAATGGAAATATAATTATGGTAACTAGGGAACTTGTCAGTTCAATAAGAGCAATGCATAAATTGCTATCTACGGACGCAATTATTACAGATAGAACTATAGCTGCAGAATTAAAAGTTAATGGTCTACTTCTAGTAAAACGTGAAACAAACCTAAGAAGACTTTGGGGGACATCAACTATTTTTACCACAATCCCATGTATGGAAATGATAGAGGTACCTATCTCTGAATGTTGTGATTATGCAGATCCTTGCTCTATATCAAGAAGCAAATTAAAACTCCCTCGAATATGTGAAGGTAACTATCAATATCTTATACAGGGAGTTTATTCCATAAATGCCATGCGAGGCAAAGCTATAAAACTCACTGAAATTACAATCAACAGATATATCAATCTCCTCAAACTTCCCATCATAAAGAAGAGTGAATACTATTGGATATCAAATGACTATCTATATATAACAAATCCTATGGTACAGAGGATAAGAATAGCAGCTCTATTTGAAGAAGATGTACCCAATGAGGTAATGTATCCTGATTGTGATTGTGGAAGCTCGCCAAGTACAGAAGAATTATGTAAGAATCCCTTGGATAAAGAATCTTTCATTCCCGGGTATTTGGAAAAACAAACATTGGAACTTACATCACAAACTCTATTGCGTACCTATTTTAACACATCAGCTGATCCTCAGTTGAACAATGTAGATGAGCAGGGAGTTAGACTACATGATTCACAAACACAACGAGGATGAGAACAGCAGTTGATTGGCGTAGTGCAAGTAGAGAAAACTATACTAACTTTTGTAGAAGACATCCAAGTATCTATCTTACATTCGATCAATGGAAAAGTGTTATTTATGAATTCAATGAATCTTTTAAAGAGTACATTCTTGAAACTGGTGATAAAGTAAAATTTCCTTTTGGATTTGGAGAATTTTCAATCAATAAAAAGAAAAGAAAAAAAACAATAGAATTCAACGGTCAATCAAAAATTGGACTCCCTATTGATTGGAAAAAAACCAGAGAAAAAGGGAAAGTTATATACAATTTTAATTTTCACACAGAAGGTTATTTTTTTGGATGGAAATGGTTTAAGCATACAACAAGATTCAAAAATGTAGATTTGTGGTATTTTAAGCCTGCCAGAAGTACATCAAGACTTCTTGCCCACTATCTCACTATAAACAATAAGTACCAGCACATTTACCGTGAATGGTTACTCCAAAGATAAATAAGTATGAGCTATTATTATAAATATACATTTGTTAGTCCTGAACCAATCTATGCTCTTGTTACAGAGGAGTTTAAGAGTTACATGGATACGGGTGCTATAGATAATTTATTATTTCCAAGTTGGTTGAACAAAGCTCTAAATAAACTTGGTAAGTCTTCATATACAATTGCTGAAGAAATTCTGTATATTGATGATTTTGAATCTCGTCTTCCTGATAATTTTTATGCTGTAAGAGAAGCATGGGCTTGTACTGAAATCCCGGGATATCCATATCAGACAGCTAATTCATTCTATTCTCAGGCGGCATCCGCTACAACTATTCAAATATCTCCCATGGTTGTAGATGGACAACCTTGTAATGACCCTGTTTGCCAAAGTGATGCATGTGATCCATGTATGCCAAATCTTATACAGGCAATTTATAAAAGTAATAATGAGTTTGCCAGAACTTTCCATAAGGACTATTTGCTGAAACCCGGAAATATATCAGCTAAACAGCACTGTGATGTTGAATATACCTCTGCTTGGGAAAGAGTTCCGAGAGTACATCAGAACACTCCCTTCTCATCATCTATGGATTCTTTTGATATTAGAGATAATAAGTTTGTCACCAATTTCAGAACTGGTATAGTACACATCATATTCTATGCTACTAACTATGATAATGTTGGAAATCAAATGGTTCCTGACGACTATCGTATAAAAGAATATGTAGAAGCATTCATTAAGTTCAAACTAGTTGAAATGCTCACCAATCAGATTACTGATGAGACCTTCAATCAACTTCAACAGAAACTTGTTTATTATAAGCAATTGTATGAAGAGGCTTTCATTATGGCAGCTATAGAGATAAAGAAACAGGATGTCTGGGCAAAGCAAAGAAGGATCAAACAGGACCTGAATAGATTTAATATGTATAATCTTCCGGGTAGTGCAATTAGATACAGGGGCAGACGTAACACCTAATTGATATGGATCATTATATAAAAGGAGATAAAGTAGGATTATTTACATTCGTTGAGGATGCAGGATATAGAATAGATCCTAAGTGGGGAAAGAAGAGAAGAATGGTTAAAGTTAAATGTAGTTGTGGTAAAGAAATCGTTACTACATTAAGTCCAATTAAACGAGGTGTTATAAAATCTTGTGGTTGTTATACTATAAAAAGAACACATGAGGCAAATACAAAACACGGTTTGTGTAAACACCCTTTATATGGACAGTGGCAGGATATAAAAAATCGTTGCAATAATCCTAATATAAAAGGATATGAATATTATGGAGGTAGAGGAATATCTGTCTGTGAAGAATGGACAAATTCTTTTTTACCCTTCTATAATTGGGCAATGGAAAATGGTTGGGAGTGGGGATTAAGCATTAACAGAAGAAATAGTAATGGTAATTATGAACCTAGTAACTGCAGACTTGCAACAAGTTCACAGCAAGCTAGAAATACTAGAAGAAATGTAATAGTAGAATATAAAGATAAGAAATTTTGTATAACTGATTTATGTATTGAATTGAATCTCAACTATCCTTGTATTCGACATAGAATTACTGACTTAGGTTGGTCTGTGGAAAGAGCAGTAACAACGGAAATAAAGTCTGATAAAATCAAAAGGTTAAATGAGCAACGAACAGGAATCTTCCAATATTAAGCAAAATTTTGACTTCGCTCAAACAGGGTTAAATTTAGACTTAACTCCTTCTCAGTTAAAATCTGGTATGTTGAGTTATGCTCTTAACTCGGCAGTTGAGTCTTTTGATGCCTCAGGAATCAATTATCAGAATGAGCAAGGAAATGAATTCTGTGTTTCTTTTCCAGAAGGATTTGTTCAAATTGGCACCCATTTTATTAATGAGAAGAACAAGCATATTTTCTTCATTACCAATCCAAATGCAAATATAACTGATAAGGATGAAATTGGCTATATGGAGAATAATGATTGTGTGTATAGAACATTAATACAAGGTAACTTTGGTTTTTCTATTCATTACCCTGTTCATAAATGTGTACATAAAATAAGCAATTGCTCTACAGAGATCTATTGGACAGACGCTCTTAATCCAAGACGTTATCTTAATTTAGAAAAGATACCAAGAGTGCTTATAGGAGGAACGCCTGCCTGTGATCCTATATATGGAGAAGATGTTGATGTCAATCAATTAAAGCTTCAACCTGATTTTAGCATTCCTCAACTTGCTATAATTGAAATTACTAACATAGGAACACTTGTAACAGGTACTTATCAATTTGCTGTTCAATATTCTGATATCTCTGGCAATGCCTATACATCGTATTATTCTATTACAAATCCTACACCTATTGCGGATACGTTTGTAGTTACTCCCAATTTTAATACACAGGTTGGAAAATCTATTGTTCTTGATATAACAAATCTTGATCTCACTGGACAATTTCAATATTTCAATTTAGCAGTAATAAAGACAATCAATGCTATTTCTTCTGTAGAATTAGTAGGAACGTATTTTATAGATGGAATATCAAAACAAATTATCTATACAGGACAGGTTTCGAGTAACACAACTACAAACATAAGACTTTCAATAAATGATATATTTGAGAAGTTTCCTTATTATGATGTAGCTAACGATCTCACTAATGTTCAGGATGTTCTTGTATGGGACGGTCTACTTTCTATTGATCGAATCAACTATCAAGAGATTGCAAACAAAATTAAATTACAATGGGAAACTTGGAGAATTCCTGCGGATGAGAATTATGCTAATGAGGTAAATGCTACCAATTTTCGTTCATATTTAAGAGATGAAGTATATCCTTTTGAGATTGTTTTCTTATTAAGAAATGGAAAACAGACAGATGGTTTCCATATTCCCGGAAGAGCAAAGAGTTATAAAGAGTCACAACATCATGATATTCCTGAGACAGATCCAGACTTCATAGGCTCTCCTGAATACCATTCTGGGGGAATAGGTTATTCTCCCTTCTGGATGGTATATAATACAGCAAGTAATGACGGGTTATCTTCTGGATATACCACTGATCCTGAATATAAAGGACCTTACCAAACTGGAGAATTTGCTTACTGGGAGTCTTCTGAAGAATATCCTTGCAATGAAAATATATGGGGAGAGCTTGCAGGACAAAAAATAAGACATCATAAATTTCCTGATGCTCTTGTTTCTCCTATTTTTGAATCAAAACAATTTATAAATAAAGATAGTATGGTAATGGGAAACGATGCTATCTTCCCAATTGGAGTTAAACTCGATGTAGGTCAGATAAGAAGTTTGATTAATTCATCCTCTCTCAGCATTGCAGAAAAAGATGACATTGTTGGATTCAAGATAGTGAGAGGAGACCGATCTACAAATAAATCTGTTATAGCAAAAGGTATTCTTAGAAATGTAGGTAGTTATGAAAGAGAAGAGAAGAAGTTCTATTTTCCAAATTATCCATATAATGATCTAAATCAGGATGTATTTATAAATGGAAAGAATAACGCATATCTGGATGAATGTCGTTCTTATACCATGAATATCACTGAATTATCACTCACTCTTAAAGATAAAGATGGTAATCCCTACGCTGAAATTTCATACATTGAGTGTAATAGTAATCATGACTCAACAAAACAATATACCACAATAGGAAATAAACAAATATGTGCTATTGGCAGACCTATAATCACTGTAGGGGCTGGCACAGTGAGAACTACATATTATGATGTGTGGAGTGTATCTTCATGTAATATATGTAGAGGATATAGATATGGATGGTATGATACCTATCTGGATTACACAGAAGACTGGTGTGATGGCAATGGATCATATACAGAGATTTGGGTAATTCCCGGCACAGGAGGACCTATGGTGACTGAAGGTAGAGGAAAACCAGACTTTCGATTACTATCTACAGCACCTCCTGATTCTTGTAGTAAAGAAGATGATACTATCATAGATACAGCACTTCCTGCAATTAAAGATGTTCCAGAACTTGGTTATAGACAAATATTTAATTCTCCGGAAACATCATTTAGCAAACCCTTCTTAGGAGGTATTCTTAAACTTGAGAATGTTATATTTGGTGCAGGAATAGGTCATTTTACAGAAGTGAAGAATAATGCAAAGTATAGACTGCTTAGTGAACAAGCTCAATATGATGCTTTATTATCATCTGAAAAGATGTCAGCAATGGCAAACCCATTTGATCTTCAGATAATGTTTAGTGCTTACCAAGCCTATCAACAGATATTCATCAATGGGATAACAAGAAAGAATTTTGCCTATTCCTATAACTCAATAGCAAATTATGACTACTCCGAACCTATTCCAAATGGAGAAGGTATAAAGCAACGCAATCTTGATATCAAAAAATATTTAGTTCCTAATGTAGTGTCTACAGAAGATGTTTCTTTAAATACTGCTACAAAGCAGTTTAGATCTACACCTATCAATAACTGGTATAGAGAAACATCTATTTACCTAAGAACAGTAGGCGCATTAGATTCTACAGTTCCTCCACTGATCCCTCCATTACCTTTTCCAGATCATAGTCCTAATATGCTCTCAGGAGGTCTTCCAAAGGTGACAGATATATCAAGGCAAACTGTATCTGGAGCTAACTCTTGTACCAATCCTAGCAAGGAAATAGACATCTCTGTTGTGTCCTATTATGCTTCCATCAAAAATTATTTTATAAATCAATGGGGACAGATTTATTCTTATAATACTATTGATACTGGATATCAGAATACATTTATAAATACATCTCATAATACTGTTTTTGGAGGGGATACCTTTATTAATCGGTTTGCATTTAAAACCAAACTTCCTTTCTTTCTTGATAATAGGGTGAATGCTCCTGACGATAGTGATATCTTTTACGATGAAATTGGAAATATTGGTTTTCCGAAGTATTGGCATTCAGCAAGATCTATACTCAAAAGTTTTACATTGAGTTCTGATATTCTTGAAAAACCTGACGCATCTCTTTCTCCTTTAACTAACATTATATCGTACAAGGCTCACAATTTTGATTGTCCTAATAATCAGGGAGGATCAGACTCAACCTCTGCTCCCGGGAGAACATATTATAATGGATATTTCTACTTATTTGCTTATGGTATTCCTAATTTCTATTGTGAGAGTTCGGTTAATGTAGATCTTAGGCAAGCATTTAATAATAAGGAAGGTGACTTCTTTCCTCATGTAACAAATTATATTCCTGATGATTGGGTACAGGAAAGTCTTGTTCCTATTGCTCAAGACAACACGTATTATTATAATACTACCTTCTCTAAGCAAAACAAGGAAAACGTATTTACTCATCTCCCTTTGGATTGGGAAGATAAATTATGTTTTACATTATATCCCTTTAGAGCAATCTATTCTGACTCGCAGAATACCGACTCTGATAATAGAGTGAATGCGTGGCTTAATTACAGGGCATTGTCATACTTTGATTTTCCACAGAATTATGGAAAATTAATAGCTCTCGACGGTATTCAGAACAAGGCAATCCTTGCAAGATTTGAGAATAAAACACTACTCTATGATAATCTGCTTACTATTGATACAACCAATCCTCAAGCAGCTTATATAGGAAACCCCTACATGTTCAAGAAGTCTCCCCCAATTGATTTCGCTGAAACAGATCTTGGTTATATAGGAAGCCAGAACAAAATGCTCTTGAAAATTCCACAAGGACAATTAACAGTGGATGCAAAGAGAGGACAAGTATTTCTATTAACTGGAGCATCAAATGCAGTAGATCTCTCTGGTTTTGGCTCCGGATTAAATAGATTCTTCACAGATCATTTAGCTTTTGAAATTCTCAGATATTTTCCAACAGTAGATACGGATAATCATTTCAATGGGATTGGTTTACATGGAGTGTATGATAGTAAGTTTGACAGGCTCATCATTACTAAACTTGACTATATACCAATTGATCCAAATGTAAAGTATGATGCTGATACAAGAGAGTTTTATATTGAGAATATAACTACAATGAGAGTGTGTGGTTGTGACCTTTTTGGAATTGCATACTCAGGAGATATACCTACTCCTTCTTCCTTTCCCACTACATCAACTACAACCACGAGTTTAGGTTGCCCAGAATATGAATATAAGCAAAGAGTGATTATTTCTTTGAATGATCCCACTTATTTCTGTAATAAATCTTGGACACTTTCATATAACATGAATACAAAAAGTTGGATTAGTTTTCATAGTTATGTTCCCAATTGGTACATAGCAGAGAACAATTTCTTCTATTCAGGGATTAACGGATGTTGTGAAGATATTGATTTTGTTGCTGCTATAATGGTAACCACTACGAGTACAACCAGTACCACTAGTACAACTACCACTGTCTATTCTCCTACAACCAGTACAACTACAACTCATGCAGCTACAACTACTACTACTACATCCACCTCATCTTCTACCACTACATCTACAACAAGTACAACCTCAACAACTACTACAATGTATGTGTGCCAGAGACCAACAGGACTTACCAATTATAGATTCATTAAAGGATATACACTCACTACTCCCCCTGTAATATATGTATCAACAGGAAGTAAAGAAGAAGCTTGCAGTGCTGAAAATTTCCTTTTAACTTATGATAATGATTTAGATCCTAATGGATTAAATATTACATCATTAAGTTGTCAGACAACTACAATTGCTGTAGGACACGTTGTATATTTAGGAGCATATCGTACTGATTGTAATGTTGTTCCTGATGGATGGTATTTTACTGATGAATTAATGTATTCCAATATAGTATTCCATGTAGTAAATGGTATTATTACTGAGAGATCCTCATGTATACCTGCATCTACCACCACTTCCACTACATCTACCACCACAACAATAGCTCCTATTACAGAAGAGTGTGGAATACTTTTAGCTTACGATAGCGGAAGTGAATATGTAAACACTCATGAAATAAACTTAGGAAGCGCTACAGGAATATCACTTTTCGATTTCAATGCAGATGTTTCTCCAGATAGGTTTATAATAGAATGGAATAGTGGAGTAGTTATTGATACAGGTTATTATGGATCAGAAGATTATGATTTTGGTGGAGTAAACAGATCTGTCTTCAATTTCAATTTATTAGGGAAAGTTGATCCTATAACAAATAATGTTTATCCTGATTTAGTAACTTATCCAGATGATGGGTATCCTCGGGTAACTCATTCTACAAGCGGTGTGTCATCATTTAGTAAATCTGCAGCAACTCCAGCAAATGCTTATTTACATATTTATTCAGCGATAGTGAACTCCTTATATAAATTTAGGTTATATTGTCCGGGAGTAACAACCACCACCACTACTATTATCACTACGTCTCCTCCTTCTACTACCACCACTACAACAGTTATTTTTGTATTAGCTTTTACAACGACGACAACAACAACGATATGAAAACAGTTTTCATAAAACTTACCAAAGCAGGCCCTACTTCCGGACCATTTAATATCTATGATCAAAGTAATCATATCATAGATACAAATGTGTCTAAAAAAGATTTAGTAGGAGGACTTGCTTTTATAGTAAATGATACTGTGATTGCTATTAAGATAGTTTCTACAGGAGATTGTCAGTATGAAAAGATTATTTCTATTACAGAAACTACTATACAACAATATCTGACAACTTCATATACTGAAATGAAAACAGGTTGTATCTGGAGACACTTGACAAACATACAGCTCTATAATTCCTTCTATGGAAAGACAGAACCCTACATATTGGAATATTCTGCAGCATATAAGTACAATGACGAAATCCTCCAAAATATAAAATCATATGATAAGGTATATGAGTATCTTCCAATAAGTGATGGAGTATTCAATTATAATACAAAGATTGAGACAGATGATAAGTACTTTTCAAATCTTATTATTTATAATGGACAACAATGTTCAGGAATGTTAAATCTTTTTCCAAAACCCTTACATAATATGAAGGAGTATTTATCATACCCAAAATTTAAGTCAGATGGAAAGGATATTCTATTTACAAAGAGTGATAATTTTTATAATGTAAATACTTTTTTCAATGTTCTCAAAGATACAAAAGTTCAGATGTTTAATAATTCTTGTGAGAGTCTTTCAATTGATAAGGTGTTAAATCAGGATAATATGGACTATGGTGTTAGAAGTTTTAAAAAAGATACTATTCGTGCCAAGGATTTGAAATTCAGATATATCTTAAATAATTCCTGCACTACACACATTGTTAGCATCTTCAATATTCACAGTACTCAAATCTCTTATAAGTAATGGTAAAGTGGTTGGACAAATATCAAGATGGTGGAGTATTGGATAGAATTTATTCCAAATATCCGGGTTTTAAAGCCATGGGTCCTATTACTATAAAAGCAGATACAAATTTTACAAGAGAAAAAACAGGGGCAGGAGATATAGAATTCTTTGGTAAAGGAGACAATAGAGGAGTACATTATAATACAGGATTATATACTCCTCATCCTGATCCTACAGGAAAAACATTTGGTATAGTTTATAATCCTAAAGATAATGGAGATCAAGCTATTATGCTTGATATGTTGCATGGAATGAGAAATGTTGATCCTCAATATGCTCAATTGAGAAATGCTTTAAAAAAAGAAATGTCATCCTATTATAAAGAGGACTTAGCAAATGATTGGGAAAGAACAAAAAGTGAAGGAAATGCAGGAGATGGAAAAGCCCACTTTATTGATAATTGGATAGATGGGAATATAAGAAATTTAATGTTTGAAGGAACTCCCGAAGAATTTAAGAAAGCAAGATATTGGGATAAGGCAAAAGAAGAGAACTTCAAGAATCCCATTATAAAGAAGAAATTTACACAATTACAAAATCATCTTATTTCACCTGAAGGAAACATGCTTCCAGAAATAGAGGTAACTTCAAAACGTAAGAATGGAGGATGGCTTAAGAAATATAAACAAGCTCAGACAGGTGTAACAATGCCTTCTTTTGAAGAAAG
>Ga0194063_10000323_pt1 | contig 35599 bp, 35 predicted proteins | sample SepL3720m_MetaG_FD_155459 | JGI IMG/M metagenome (GOLD analysis project Ga0194063, IMG submission 155459) | Anoxic zone freshwater microbial communities from boreal shield lake in IISD Experimental Lakes Area, Ontario, Canada - Sep2016-L373-20m | ecosystem: Environmental > Aquatic > Freshwater...
CGTGCAATCTCTCTAATAGGCAAACCTGCCGCAATCCACACGGCAATACTGTCTCGATCTGTACTGGATAAATATGTCATGTCCTGCATTTTAATTGCAGGTGGTGCATTTCCGTTTAGAACTCAGCTAATCTTGTACTGCTACAATTAAGCCATATCGGTTAAATCTGGAAATCCCGAAATCGATCTTAGTTACGGGGGGTTACATGACTTGCAGACTCCTTTCTACAAGTAAGTTTCCACTCACTTTGTTTGCGGCTTATGCACTCAATTGATAATAGTCAAATATTATTCGCGACAGCATGCCATACTTTCCAAAACATCAGGTCAATTGCCGGATCATCGATCTCATGTTCCACAATTCCGCCCTCCGCAAATGGCGGAATACATATCTCCAATAAGGTGCCAGCGCTCTGTCCCATATTGATCCAACTACCAACCCAACCTTTACCATAAGAAATATGACCAGGCGTCTTTTTTTTATTAAAGGAAAAAATTTCATTTGGGTTGTATGTTATTGTCTCTCCAGATGGTGATCTTCCCACCCAAATCATTTCATCAGTTGTAGATTCTACGAATACTCTATCTCCAAAAAATTCTTGTACGGGAGTATGGTTGGTTATTTTAATCAAAGCTCCATCTAGTTTGGCTTTATCAATTCGTCTTTTTGGTGTAAGTAATCGCAATTCGCTCCCTGGTGCGAGATGTTCCAACTCTCCAGCCTTCATCACGATGTACTTACCCTCAAGGCGCAACAAATTCGTCTTATCAATAGTTAGCTGGCTGGTACTATATCCAAATTCCGTTTTTTTCATGATTTATAGGCTATGTAGAAATATTATCGAGATTATTCATCACCTACATAACTCTTAGTATCTCTGGCACCTCAGTTACCCCTCCCAAATCCTGCGAGAAGTGCTCCTTGGCCCCACAATAAATTTTCTCCGCCCCAAACCTGTCGGCCACCTCACCGGCGAGTATCTTGGTTACATATGGATCATTGTCCGAGATTAGCGCGCTCCACTTGGCCACATTTTTCTTACACAAATCATGGTCAATCATATTAGTCCAAAAAGACTTATGCTCTGGCGTTAGGTCATTGTAGTCCCAGGCTGCTAGTAGAATTGCTTGGCCAAACTGCATTCGCTCGGCGAGCCTCATGGTAAGGAGCGTGCCTAGGCTGTGCCCGATCACCACTGTGTCTTTGTCTACAAAATTCTCGTCCGTTATAAACTTAATCGCAGTCTCAAGGTCGGGTGCATTACCATCAAAAGTCGGTAGCTGTGGCACCCAAACTTCGTAGCCTTTTTTCTCGAGCTCACTCTTGAGCCATGGGTACCAGTTGCTCTCAGGCTTACTAAACCACGCGTGCAAAATTAGTGCTTTTTTCATAACAATATCTTAAACTTTCTTTCGCTTTATTACAAAATATGTCGATAGCTCGTTCAACTCAGTGCGATGTTGGAATCCTTGTGGGGTAGAGACAGGGTCTATTGGATATGTCTTACCTTCAGATTCTACATTCAAAACCAAATACTCCCAATCACAGTGAAATTGAGGATGCATATAAGAAGCAACTGCCAGTGTATAACTTGCCTGCGACACATCTCTATTTTGGATTGGCCCTTTCATTTCATGTGGTTGGTTGGTGCTTAGTCCACAATCCAAGCCATCCCACACCCACATTGTTCCAACGCCAGAAACCATAAACACATCTTCCTGCATATCTGGTTCCTCGTGCATTCTCACACTCCCACGTGCGTCAGAACCCTGAAATCCAATCACATTAATTTCCCAATCCTGCCCATTGATATTCACGCTCTTTCCCTCTAATTGTTCCTCTTCTGGGATACCCATCCACCATACACCATCAAACTTTGGTGAAGGTAGGATTTCTTTATGTAGATCTGGATTAAAAGTCACCTGCATCATTTCTTTTGTCATAATATCTCCTATCTATAATTAACTTGCGCGGATTATAAGTTGTGCTATACTTACTGTCAAAAGTGACGGTCATTACCGTCACAATAGGACACTCTATGATTGATGAAAATAAGAAAGCAATCAAATCTCTTATTGAATTTGGCCTAAGTGAAAACGAAGCCAAACTCTACCAAAGCGCGCTAAATCTAGGCGAGACCTCGCCCTTCGCCCTTAGTCGTGACACAGGCATTCCTCGGACGACCGTTTATACAATACTTACCGCTTTGGCGCTCAAAGGCCTGATCGAGCTCGAGAGTAGCACGGACCTTATGAAGCAGGGGACCAAAGTGCGGGCCAAGAACCCTTCTGTCTTACGCGAGATTCTTTGGGGCAAGCGCGCCGAGTTGTACAAGCAAGAGCTTGGGATCTTGGATATTTTGCCGTATCTCAAAGGTGAGTATCTCAAAGACCAAGCCTCAGAAAACTTTCAGTTCTTTGATGGTATGAAGGGTGCCAATTACGTAATGTTTGACTATAACAACGTTAATTGCGACACCTATGTTTTTGATTATCAAATCCCCATGGATGCAATTGGCAGGGGAGAAATGAACAAGCATATCGACAAAAATATCTCTGCATGGGGTAAAGGTCGTGCAACCGAATACAATCTTATTCCACTCAATCGCTGGAGTAGGCACGTTCTTTCGTATCAGATCGAAAGAAATCCTCATTATCTCGACCAGGTGGAGTATCGCCACCTGCCATTTGAGCTATCCGACATGTCTATAATGTGTCGCATTAAAGAAGATCGGTTGTGGATAGTCTCAGTCAAAGGCAAAGAGGTCTGGGGTCTCAAGATTCACTCTCAAAATTTAGCTGATTCTCTCGTTAGTATTCACCAAGCTCTCTGGAAGTTGGCGGTCCCGATCACTTTGGGGATGGTCAAGTCTTGGGGTAAAAACGAATTTCTCGAGGTCGAAAGGTCTCTTGGACGTTAGTTCAAAACTACTTATACACACTTTGTCTATGTTCCACGGAAACGACTTCGACAGTCTTGCCATTAAAGTAATAAATTATCCGGTAAGGCCAGGCTCTTAAAGATCTCATCCCGGCATAATCTCCATCTAGTTGCTTTCCAATCATGGAATCAGCTTCTAGTATATCCAGCTTGCGAACAACTTTTTTAACTTCTTCTCTTGGCAACTTTCTCAGTTGTTTTATTGCCGATTTTCTTAGGTTTAACTTTGGCATTACTCTCATTCTCCAACTCTAGTTTTAACTCGTCAAGCGATATCGATTCATCACTAGTCATACTCTCGCGGATTGCTTTTACCTCAGCAGGGCTACTCATCACGTCCAGGGTTTCCATCCAGCTCTCGAGCTCATCTCGGGAGATCAGCACAGCAGTAGAAGAGTCGCGTAGTGTGATCTCAAAAGTTTTGCTTCCACTAGCCGCCATCTTTACTAAGTTGTAAAAATCCGCTCTCGCATCACTTGCATTGATTGTTGTTACTTTGTTTAGCATACATACATCGTACGTTAATACGTACGCTTTGTCAAATCATGTAAAATATTGCGTATGCTAGAAGAACAAGTTGATATCGTAAATGTTGATAACGTGGTCGTTAGTAGCACTGGCAAATCAGTAGCTCATCTTGCCGGCGATCTTCATCGCATAGTCATCGCCGAACTCAAAAACAGCAAAGGGGAATATTGCTTTGTAAAACAAGCCGGTGATCGCCAAGATCCATGGCAGTTTGTCTCTCCCATTGGTGGGCATGTTAGTGCAGGTGAAAGTATCGAACACGCCATGATTCGTGAATGCGAGGAGGAGGTTGGTTTCACTCCCACGAGTTACCGTTTTGTTGGTAGTACCATCTATAATCGAGCAGTTATTGGGCGCAACGAAAATCACTTTTTCCACGTGTTTGAAATCGACTGTGATCACGATCCTGTACTCAATCATGAGTCGGTAGAGTTTCGTTGGTTTTCTGTAGCCGAAATTAAAGAATTACTTCGCACTTCACCCGCGACATTCGGCGCCGCCTGGCACCACGTTTACAAAAACATACTTCCAGATATTTATGCGCACTAATTAGTTGGATATTCCGCCGTCACTAGCATTCCCTCAGTCCCAGGTAGCTCTTTCCACACAGCTTCTGTCACAAAAGGCATAAATGGATGCAAGAGTTTTAGTGAGGTCGTAAACACGTGGTAGAAGACGGTTAGGGCCACATCTTTATCTTCTCTATCTTTGATGCTTTCAATATATATCGCCGCCACCTCATCCCACATAAAGTGGTAGATGGCATCCGCTGCCTCACCAAAGCGAAATTTCTCTAAGGAGTTATTCACAACCTTTACAGTCTCCGCCAATTTTCCCAGAATTTCCTTGTCTATATCTACTAGTGCCAACTTTTCTATCTCCGAGGTAGCCGATGTTTGATACTCAATATTTTTGTCCTCATTCATCATCAAGAAAAACCTCGCCATGTTCCAAATTTTGTTGGCAAAGTTGCGCATCGCTCGCACCTTATCGTCCGACAATGGCACCTTATCGCCGTCACCATTGCCAAATATCAAAGACATGCGGAAGGCATCTGCCCCATATTTATCTACTAGGATTAGAGGATTAACTACGTTACCCTTGCTCTTACTCATCTTGGCGCCCTTGGAGTCGGTAACCTTAGACCAAAGATAAACGTTCTTAAATGGTGTTTCGCCGTTAAGATAAATCCCAAACATCATCATTCGCGACACCCAAATCCTTAGAATGTCGACCATTGTAGCCATCGTGTCTGTTGGATGTCTCGTGGCATTTTCATCGTCCTTTAGCGTCACCAGAGGCCACTGTCCCGAGGAGAACCAGGTGTCAAAGGTATCTGTTTCTTGTAAGAATTGTCCATCTGGTTTGTTTTTGCTAACAACATATGTCGCATCTTTGGGTGCCGAAATGGTCTGTAGTCCCGTTTCTATCTCACTAAAAGAATGTTTCTCCAATAGCTCTCCAACCTCACCGCTAACCGAATTATGCTGTGCATCCAGAAAAGTTGCATAAATAGTTGGATTTTTTAGCACGTCGTACCAAGCAGGGATTCGAATTCCCCATGCTACTTGGCGGCTGATTGGCCAGTCGTGCATAATCTCCATCCAGTCGAGCAAATGTTTTTCATAGCGTGCAGGGAAAATTTTAGTTTTCCCAGTTTTAATTGCTGCAACAACGGGTGGTTTCAATGTTTCCACTTTGATATACCAGTTGGGAACAGTCATAGGCTCCATGTCGCGCTTACATTTGTAACATACAGTCACCGCGTGCAGATAATGTTCATCAATCTTGTCTATCGCGCCTGCAGCTTGCAGTGCTTCTACGGTTTTCTCTCGTGCTGCCTTTACTTTCATTCCATCAATCTCTGGTGTCGTCACATCTTTGGGCAGTGTCATTCTCCCCATTTGGTTAATTACTTTAATCATCTCAAGATTGTGTCTTTTGCCTGCTTCAAAGTCATTTTGATCATGGGCGGGGGTAATTTTGACTGCGCCGGTTGCAAACTCAACATCCACCATTTCATCAGCGACAATCGGGATCATCCGGGTAGTCAATGGCAATGGCACCATTGTTCCTACTAGTTTGGCATATCGCTTATCTTTGGGGTGCACTGCAACTGCAGTATCGCCAAACAAAGTCTCTGGGCGCACGGTCGCAACAGTAACTGGACCATATTTGAGGAAATACAACTTATCTTCACGTTCATCATGTAATATCTCTAACTCAGCAAGGCTCGTACCACAGTTGGTGCAATAGTTCACGAGGTAGTCACTACGATAAATAAGTTTCTCAACAACCATCTTAGAAAAAGTTGTAAACGCGCGTTCTAACACATGGGGGTCAAGGGTAAAGACGGTGCGGCTCCAATCAGCGGAAAATCCCAAGCGGCGAAACTGCTCGATAATTTGTCCAGAATTATCTTTGACAAACTTGTACACATTATCATAAAGGGTCTGGCGGTCAAATTCGAGTCGCGACCTTCCCTCCTTGGCCAGTTGTTTCTCATACACAAACTGTGTTTCAAATCCAGCGTGGTCTAGCCCTGGTACCCACAAGGCTGAATATCCTTGCATTCTTTTATAGCGGATAAGAATATCATCGACGGTATACATTCCATGTCCAGCATGCAGGCTTGCGTTGGCATTTGGTGGTGGCATTAGGATGGTATATGGCTTCTTAGGCTTGCCATCCGTAGCCTTGGCGTTGGATGGCTTAAAAACCCCCGCTTCTTCCCATGCTTTGTAAAGATCATTCTCTACCTTGTTGTGCTCAAACCGGGGTTCCATTGTCATATGCATGAGATTATACCAAAATAATATCTGGCATTTAGGATATTAGTTTATTTTAATTCCTCGTAAATATACATTCTGCCATGGTCGATACGTCGAATTAAATGTTTTTTCATATATCGTTTCTTCATCTCTTATCACCTTGTAATCAAATGTCGTCTTAGCCCCCCATGCAGACCAATCTACTTGCTTAACCTTTCCAATAAGTAGAGTTGGATCATCTTGATAAAGATCGGGGGGAGGGGGAGTAGATCCCCACACTTTCACTTTTGATACTTCAGAAACTCTCCCATCATCTGTTCCATAAATTTCAATAATCAAATGTAAAGTTTTTGGATCATTGATCGCTTGAACCAAAATATGTCCAGGAGTATCATTGCGAAAGCGAAAATCTTTGCTGGGTGAAAATACGGTAGCATCTATTCCCGGCTCACTTCCTTGTTCGTAGTATCCCACGCGATATGCGTGTGCCCACCTTTCTATTATAGGCAGTCCTGCTGACATGGCTGCTCGAAAGACAGTGGTCGACACTTGGCATACTCCACCTCCATCTCCAAGCTCCGTCCTCCCATTTTTAATAACGTATGCCGGAGCAAAGCCAGTAGCTCCAGAAATTTCACCAAGTACTTTATCAAAAGAAAATTCTTCTCCAGGTGCAACCAGGGTCCCCGTGATTCTAGAGGCAGTAAGCCCCACGTTATGTATTCTCCCAGGGATGCTGTGTGCGTAATAACTTTCACCAACACCAATTCGCTTTTCGATTCCAAGAGAATTCACATCGCTCGTAGTTACGGTTGGTGGGGTTCGCACCAAAACAATCGCAACATATTCTACCGATTCAGTAGTAATTAGTTTATTTAGTGCATCGGCAATAGCGGTACTTGTCTCAGCAATTTGTACAACAATCCCATCTTTACCTGGAGCAAATTCTTTTACCTTGCCATCGATCACCTCAAATTTTGCATTTTCACTCTCTCTACTATATGTATCTGCAAGCGATGTCACATAATTTTGGATATTCGCAATATTCCAAACTTTGTCAGCTTGTGGTTCAGTATTAAGAAGGGAGATGATTTTTTCATCACTCAACACAACTTTATTGGCATCTATCTCAAGAATTAATTTTTTACCAAGTAGTTGATGTGCAACCTCATTAAGTTTTTTAAGTGCTTCCTCTCCCAGCCCATTGCTGTCTGTACGAGTTGTTATTTCAATTGGTTTACCTGTTAATTCTTGAGCGCTTTTCTCGATCGCGCCAATCAATTCGTCACGATTCAGCAGCGTTCCATCTTTTCCATTAATAATTTTTACTTGCTTATTTTTAACCTCAATAGTCGTAGCAACTGGTGCTATTTCAACATTTTGTGCTATTCCATCTAACCACACATTTAACTCTGGTATATTAACAACTACCTTCATTAGGTATTTGTCTTCTCGACCTTCCAAAATCGAGGCAAATTGATGTATCGACAGTTGCCTGCCAAAGCGGTATGCATCTTTTATTGTGTCTTCAATTTGATACTCTACAAGCTCTGGTGGCACGAGCCACTCAAAATTGTTATATTTAAGCGTAATGGGAGTGATATTAATTTGATTACTCAAAGAATCATGAGCCTCATTGGTGGTTTTTCCTCCCATCACTGTCGTACCAACCACTACTCCTGGAAAAATCTTTCCTTTCCATCCAATTCGGAGTCCAATATACAAAATAGCTAATCCCAAAATAATCCCCAAGCCAAAAAACTTCAAAATTCCCAAGATATTAATCTTAGATTGTTTTACTTTCTGCATCTCTGTTATTATATAGTTATACTTGATTTTATATTCGATCCAACTTTAGGCAATTATTATGGCCAAGTTTCCAGATCCAACTCGTGACTACAAAGGTGAGCCAATCTCCACCTCTCTCGATCTTTCTCAACCCGCCCAGCCCGTCCAACCCTCAACTTCTACAGAACCCACCCAATTAGTTGTAAATCAGCAAAACACCCAAGCTCCTACTACACCTTCTCAACCAGACCCATCACCAACCGAAGTTGAGCCCATAGTAGAGCCAGAACCAGTTGTCCCTGCAGCGGTGGTAACTCCACTTGCAACCGACACAGTACCTTCAGACCCCCCAGCAGCTCCATTGCCTGTCAAAACCAAGCTTACTCCGTCTCCTTTCCGCAATCTTATTCCAATTATTATTGGGGTTGGGGTTCTAGCGCTACTCACTTTTCTTGGTTTTCAATTTTTGCCTGGTTTATTTAAAAAAGAGGTTGTAATAACCAATATTAATTATTGGGGATTATGGGAACCATCATCAGTCATGCAAGGAGTAATTGCCGATTATCAAGCAAAAAACCCAGCAATAAAAATTGTCTATACCATGCAATCACCCAAAAATTATCGCGCACGTCTCCAGACGGCGATCCAGCAGGGCAATGGGCCAGATATAGCGCGTATTCACAACACTTGGTTGCCGGTGCTTCGCAAAAATCTCTCTTCTGCTCCCGAAACAATCATCTCTCCAGATATTCTAGCCAATTACTATCCAGTAGTCACCAAAGATTTGGTCCAAAGTAACAAAATTTATGCTATGCCACTCATGATTGATGGTCTTGCACTTTACTATAACGAATCAATCTTAAATAGCGTTGGCCAAACTCCACCCTCTGATTGGAATGGGCTGAGGAAGCTTGCCTATGATCTCACAATTCGCAATCCAGACACCAAGATAATCGAGAGGGCTGGAATTGCGATGGGCACTACTAATAACATTGATCACTGGTCGGACATTCTCGGACTCCTTATTTTGCAAAACTCTGGTACTCCAGCCAAACCAAGTAGCCAGGCAGTCCAAGACGCCATTACTTTTTTTACAACCTTCTCAACACAAGATAAAATTTGGGACGCCACTCAACCAAACGACATCTATGCTTTTGCAACTGGCACTGTTGCTATGATTCTTGCTCCTTCCTGGCAAGCACCAGCTATTGCTGCAATCAATCCAGATCTAAAGTTCAAAATTGTTCCTGCTCCAACTCTCCCAGAGACCAAAACTGCCTGGGCAACTTATTGGGCCGAAGCAGTTCCAAGTAGTAGCAAAAACCAAACAGAAGCCTGGAAGTTTATTAGTTACCTTAGCACCCCAGAAGTAATGCAAAAACTATATGCTAGTGAGGCTCAGATTCGTCCAATAGGTGAGGTATATCCTCGCACCGATATGGCATCACTACTTTCCACTGATCCTGTAGCGGGGGCATTTGTAAATCAAGCCGAGAATTACACTTCTTGGTACTTGGCACGCAAAACTTACGACGAAGCAATCAATGACGAGTTAATCAAGTATTACGAGGATACAGTCAATGCGGTCAACCAGGGAACTCCCGTCGATGCCGTACTAAATACTTTGGAGTCTGGTGTCGCTCAAGTTCTCGCCAAATATCCCGAAGCCAAATGAAACTTCGCACTTCCATTCTTGCAACTCTCGAGTATTCTGGTCATTTTTCATTCCCCCTCAAATATAAAGAGTTATTTTCGCGCTTAATTAATGTCAAAACCAACAACAAAACTCTTCGCACTCAAGCTGCACTAATGCAAAGCAAGGGAGAAATAGTATTAACCAATTCATATTTTCACCTACCGCACAAAGCAAGCTTGGTTACCTCTCGTTTATCTAGGTCTCGTTCTTCTTTCAACAAACTAATAATCGCCAACCAATATGCCACCCAATTGTCGCGTCTCCCAGGAGTTATGGCAATTTATCTCACTGGTTCTCTTGCCGTCAACAATGCCAATGTTAATGACGATATCGACTTTATGATTATTACTCAGCCTGGAAGGTTGTGGTTGACCAGGATAATTACAACAATTTATTGCGAGTTTGTCAGAATAAGGCGTAGACCACAGTCTAGCGACAACAACAACGCTTTATGTCTCAATCTTTACCTTACTCCCGATTCATTTTCAATACCCCATGAAAAGAGAAGTCTTTATACTGCGTATGAGCTGATACAAGCTACTCCACTTTATGATCCACAAAACACTCACTCCGGTCTTTTAAATTCCAATTTATGGCTCAAATCATATTTGCCCAATTATGTAATTACTTCACAACAAAATCATCATATATATAAGCGATCAAAAAATGTATTTATGCGCGCCCTAGAGTACATTGCTTACCAATTACAATATATGTATATGAGTCACAAAATAACTAATGAATTCATTACTCACGACGCGGTATTCTTCCATCCCAACAATCCTGGGAGTAAAATACTGGCAAAGCTAAAACTATGATTTATACAATAGCCAACATCAAGCCAGAATGTCAAAAACTTCACAATGAAGGTCAAAAAATAGTCCTCGCTACTGGTTTTTTTGATTTGCTCCATCAAGAACATTTGAATTTCTTGCACAAAGCCAAACAGTCTGGGACTATTCTTATAGTGGCAGTTGAAAGCGATTTGAGGGCTTTCGAATTAAAAGGTAAGGGAAGGCCAGTCGAATCACAAGGTCAAAGGTGCCAGCACCTATTAGATACCAAGCTTATCGATTATGTTATAGCTTTGGATGATAGTTTCAACAATTTTGAAGCTTACGATTCTCTTATGGAGGCTATTCGCCCAGATGTCTATGCCGTAAGTAGTCATACATCACATCAAAAAAGTAAGCAATTTTTGGCAGAAAAATATCAAGGGAAATTGGTTGTAGTGCACGATTTTAATCCAGCGATATCTACAACCCAGATTATTAATACTACTCACATCTAAGTTCTATCGTCTATAATCAAACATATCTATGTTCGAACATTATATTTATCAGCCATTTTTTAATATTCTGGTGGGGTTATATTGGCTTCTAAGTAAAGTTGGTCCCGAATTTGCCGACATGGGAATAGCGGTCATAATCTTTTCAATTATAGTAAGGATCCTCCTATTACCACTTACTTTTGCTGGAGAACAAAGCGAAGAAGAGAAGCAGGTAATTGTTAAAAAAATAGCCGATCTTAATAATGTTTATTCACATGAGCCGATCAAACTTCGTGAAGAAATAAAAAAAGTGATGCGTGGTAACGCTAGAGTAGTTATTTCAACAACTCTTAATCTTCTAATTCAAATTAGCTTGGTTCTTATGCTTTACCGTATTTTTACAACCGGTCTTGAGGGAGCTGATTTTTATCTACTTTATTCATTTATCCCTCGCATAGACCATATCAATCTTATGTTCTTGGGTAAATATGATCTAAGCCACACCAACAGCACTCTCAATATTTTGCAATCAATCATGATATTTATCGTCGAAATTTTAAGCGCCATGCGCAGTACATCTCAGATTCGCAAGAAAGACATTGCAATCTTGCAAGTTATTCTCCCACTAGGCTCTTATCTTATTTTTATGTTTCTACCAGCAGGTAAAAAACTTTTTGTTATTACTTCACTTATTTTTTCTGCCATATACAACGTTATCAAGATTATTGAAGAATCGCTTCGCAAGTTAATGGTACGCTTCGAACCTAAGCCCATTCCAGCAGAAATAAATCATCAACCAGAGGCTTCTCATATTGAAGAAGCAACTCACACCACCACTGAGCAGCACCACACGTGATACAATTAGACCTATGTTTGACAATCTAGTAGTTTCCTTTTTGGCAGATGAAGTAGTTGGGGGATTTTTCATCTCCGTCCCCCCTGGTCACATTGCGTGTATCTATGACCGAGGTCGAGGTGTTCTCAAGCACGTATATGGGCCAGGTCTTCACCTCAAAATCCCTTTCTGGCAAGTTGCCAAACTCTTTAATGCTCAGATTCTTGAATATACAATTCACAAGGGTTTCGATCTAAGCAACAAAGAGAGTTTGGGCGATGAGCCAATTCGCTCAACAACCAAAGAAGGGGCAGTAGTTACAGTCGAAGGCTCCATTCTTTTCCGTATCGACAAAAGCAACGCGCCAGAACTATGGGAGAATATTGGTGAACACTTTGTAAGCAAAGTGGTAAGACCATTTAGTCGTAGTAAAATTAGTTCAGCCTTTTCCCTGGTTTCAACAAACGAGGTTAAAAATGTCCGAAATCAACTGGAGAACGATCTCAAAGCCCAACTTAATGTCGAATTTGGTAGTCGTGGCCTCCTTTGTGAAGGAGTCCTTTTATCAGAGGTTACCGTTAGTCAAGAACCCCCAGCACCAGCTCCAGTCAACACAGAGCTTCTCCACTAATCGAGATTGTTATTCCCTTGACACATCGAAATTATATTTGCTAATATAGCACTCAACATATATAGAGTGATAATAAGGAGCCATATGCAATTAGACCCCAAGAAACTTCAGCCACTCGCTGGTTATGTATTAGTTGAACCATCGGAGAAATCCACGCAGACTCAAGGTGGAATTTATCTTCCCGACAATGCCGGCGACAAACCTCAGATGGGCACTGTAATCGCAGCTGGTTCTTCTATCTGGGAAAGTGGCGTCAAAGAAATACAGCCACCTGTCAAAGTAGGAGATAAGGTTGTCTACAAGAAGTGGGGTGGGAACGACGTCAAGATGAACGGTATTGAGTATCAGTTCCTCAAATTCGATGATATTTTAGCCACAATTAAATAAGGAGATATCCATGACAGCCAAACAAATAATCTACGGTGATGATGCAAGACAAAAGTTATTAGCAGGTACCAACAAGCTGGCAGCAGCCGTCGTTACCACTCTTGGTCCAAGGGGTAGAAACGTAGGACTTAGTCGCTCCTACGGTGGTCCCACAATAGTACACGATGGAGTTAGTGTCGCCAAAGAAATTAATCTAGAAGATCCATTTGAGGATATGGGCGCACAAATGGTCAAAGAAGCTGCCAACAAGACCAATGACGCTGCAGGTGACGGCACAACCACAGCCACTCTTCTTGCTCAACAGTTAATTGCGCAAGGAATGAAGAACATTACAACTGGTGCCAACCCCATGTTTATGAAAAAGGGTATCGACAAAGCGGTAGCTCTTGTGATTGCCGAACTTAAAAAAAGCAAAAAAGATGTCAAGAAAGAAGATTGGGTAAAAGTTGCAACAATTAGCGCCCAAAACGAGGAAGTTGGCAAAAAAATCGCAGAAGCTTTAGAGCTGGTTGGAGAAGATGGAGTTGTTGAGGTTGAAGAGAGTCGAGGTCTTGAGATTGAGATAGAGCACAAGGATGGAATGGCTTTCGATAAGGGATATATCAGCAGCTATTTTGTAACCAACCCAGATAGTATGGAAGCGGTAATGGAAAATCCATATATTCTCGTTACAGATCAAAAGGTAAGTAGTATTCAAGAGTTAGTTCCTTTCCTTGAGAGTTTTGTCAAAGTTAGTAAGAACCTAGTAATTATTGCCGACGACGTGGATGGTGAGGCTCTTGCAACTCTTGTTGTTAACAAGCTTCGTGGTGCATTTAACATCTTGGCAATCAAAGCTCCTGGCTTTGGTGATCGTAGAAAAGCCATGCTTGAGGATATTGCCGTTTTAACAGGTGGAACTGTAATAAGCAGCGATCTTGGCCGCAAGCTAGACTCGGTTACTATCGATGATCTTGGGCAAGCAGACAAAGTTGTTGCTGCCAAAGATGAAACCAAGATTGTGGGCGGTAAAGGTGACAAGCAAGCTCTCGAAAATCGTTCAGCTCAGATAAGGCACGAAATCGACAAAAGCACGAGCGACTTTGACAAAGATAATCTGGCCAAACGTCTAGCCAAACTTACGGGTGGCGTTGCTGTTATCAAAGTTGGTGCTGCAAGCGAGGTTGAGCTCAAAGAAGTCCAAGAACGAGTCAAAGATGCCGTTGGTGCTACCAAGGCCGCAATCGAAGAGGGTATTGTTGCAGGCGGAGGTGTAGCTCTTTTAAGAGCAGCCAAAGTCTTAGATGGCGTATTGGGTAGTAATGAAGATGAAACAATTGGTATTAAAATCGTTCGCCAAGTTCTTGAGCAACCCCTTCGTTGGTTAGCCAAAAATAGTGGTGCCGATGAGGGTTGGGTGGTCAAAGAAGTTATGGCTAACAAAAGCACTAGCTTTGGCTTCAATGCCGCAACGCTCGAATTTGGTGACATGCTTGTCATGGGGGTTCTTGATCCTGTCAAAGTAACTAGAAACGCACTTCAAAACGCCGCTTCAGTTGCTAGCATGGTCTTAACAACAGAATGTCTTGTTTGCGAAATCAAAGAAGATAAAAAATCTGCTTCCCCAGACATGTCTGGTATTGGTGGCATGATGTAATATTCTGAATTAGAAAGCTTACATTCTACATTGACGTTTCAGATATATCTATGTATCGTTAAGAGGATGACTCGTAAATATTCAAGCAGAAAACATTCTATATCCCCCAAAATAGTAATTCTGGGGGTAGGAATTATTTTAGCTGGTCTTCTAGTTAGTGTTGTTCGCGCCAAGTATTATGGCCAAGGGCCACTTCTTTCGTACTTTGCCAATCACGGTGGTGTTTATAGGATTGCAACCAATCTCGAAGCACCAGGTACAACTATCCCATTGATTGCCAAGGTGACTGGAGAGAGTGCAATTTCCAAGTCGGCGGTTCCCAAGACTACAATCAACACAACATCAGGAAAATCAAAAGACGATTTTAGCCCCGCACCCAAATCAACGACCAAAAACAACACTGACAATGGTAGTGGCGGAGTTCTCGACAATTACGCATATAACACAGGTATTCAGGGGGGGTCTAACGCCGGGATGACTACTCCAGAGATCAAAACAGCCAACATTGCTGCAGCCGCCAACGGGGCCGTGATTGTCGCTAATGCAGCTAAAACAACTGTTATCGAAGAGTTGAAAGCAAAAGATATTGATCCTACTCAAGCACAAGCATCTGGTCAAGCTGCGTACGATCGTGCTTACAACAACTCCATCCATACATCAAATGCTCAAGCCGCCTCCAATGAAGCTTTCAGTGCCGCAGGTGGAGACACAGCAATAAAAGCAGAGGATAAAACAGTTGCAGCCAAGGCTGCAGCTACTGCCTACGCCGCTACCACAGCAGTTCAAGCTAAAGATATCGTTCCCGTTAGTAGTGGTCAACGCTGCCAGGACAAATCCGGTAACTCAATTAATCCTGGCGAGGTTGTCGCAGGTAGTGTAAGTGGAGGCTCTGATTCGTATTGGGCATGTAATGGTGATACGGGTGGGTGGATAACCTGTGACAAAGCCACTGGAAAATCTTGTACTGCCGCCGATGTTACCCTTCTCCCGCTCGGATATGTCAACTATGGTGGTATCAAGGGTAATGACGGCAAAGCCAAGTGCTGGTCTGGCAACAACATGTATCAAGATGGCAACGTTGTGGGAGATCAGGCTTGCCACGATGGCACAATGATTCCATCTACCGACACAGAAAAGGCCGCTGTTAAACAAGCGGCCGACGACACAGAACGACTTCGACAAATTCAGCAATTGGCCGACAAAGTTGCTTTCTGCGAAAACCCAGGCAACCACACTTATGATGTAAGTTCTGAGAAGTGTATGACCACCACGGATTATGCCTCTGCCCAGGCAGACAAATATGCTCCAACAACCATCACGAAGAAACAAGCATGCGAAAAAGACAACGGAGGATCTTGGATAGATAGCAATAATACATGTCGTTCATTTGTCGAGCAATTAACTAAAGATCTTGCCAATAAACAGTCAGTTTGTGCTGATGCAGGATTAGCAGATAACCAAACGTGGACATACAATGCTTCTACCGGTAATTGTGACAAGCCAGCCGTTAATCCAACCACTCCGATTACTATGGGAACCATTATTAATACCTATGAAGGCTCCTTAGCATATAACTCCTGTAGTAGTCAACAAGATCAAAGCACGTTATGCATCCCAGGAATTGAAAAGAATGGGTTCACAACCTATAATCTTGTCTCAAATCCAATTGATGTCCCTGCTCCTCAGCCAGCCGCCGCTGACCCAACTGCCAACATGAGCACTGAGCCTGCTCCATCTGGCAACAATAATATTGCCGAATGGTTTAAGGGCATAACGCAACCGGGGAACCCCAGTGGTTTTGGAACCACCAATTCTACCACCCAAGTCGTTTCTACCAACTCTGCTCCTCAGCCAGCCGCCGCTATTAATGGAAACATTGTAGTCACCAATCCAAACATAGCACCAGCAATAGTTAGTACCGTCGCCGGAAGCTCCCTCTCAATAGGTTTCTGCTATGCAGGAGTTGCAATATTAACAGCAGCTACCGGGGGAACAGGAGTTCCACTTACAATTCCCATGGTTCTTGCGTGCGGCGCTTTTGGTGGAAGCATAGGGCTAGGTATAAATACCTACTTATCGCACTAGCTCCACCTACCCATTCTTCTTCTCATAAGCTACAATAAACTCTTGCATCGATAAGAATCATTAGTTTTAGGGAGGAATTTATATGTCTAAATATAAGCGCGTATTACTAAAGCTTGGTGGCGAATCCCTTCTTGGCGATCGTGAATATGGAATAGATCCAAAGGCAGCGCTTGCGGTTGCTCAGGAAATCAAAAGCGTTCACGACACGGGTGTGGAGGTTGCAGTCGTTATTGGAGCTGGCAACATTTTTCGCGGTATAGCTGGCGCAGCCAATGGTATAGAGCGAGCTACAGCCGATTATATGGGTATGCTAGCAACAGTTATGAATAGTCTCGGATTGCAGGACGCACTAGAGAAATTGGGTGTTGATACGCGTCTCCAAACCAGTCTCGAGATGCCTGCTGTCGCCGAAACCTTTATCAGGCGTCGCGCACTTCGCCATATGGCCAAGGGTAGGGTAGTTATATTAGCTGCAGGCACAGGTGATCCATATTTTACAACCGATACGGGAGCTTCCCTGCGCGCACTAGAGCTCAATTGCGACATTATCATGAAAGCCACCAAAGTCGACGGTATTTATGACAAGGACCCAAATAAGTTTAAAGACGCCAAAAAATATCAAGAACTAGGATATATGGATGCTCTCAAAGAGCGACTTGAGGTAATGGACACTTCAGCTTTTGCGCTTTGTATGGACAACAAAATGCCAATCATGGTTTTTGATTTCTTCAAAAAGGGTAATGCGAAGCTTGCTATTGAAGGTAAAGCTATAGGCACAATCGTCAAGTAAGCTTATTGCACAACTTGCAAAGGATCAAGATATTTTCCGTCTTGTGATACTTCAAAGTGAAGGTGGGGTCCAGTTGTCCAACCAGTCATACCAATAATCCCAATTTTTTGTCCTTTGGTAACTTTTTCGCCAGCTTTTACTGTCATTTGATCCATATGCGCAGACAAAGTAATAACATTACCTTCATGTAAGATTCGAACGTGTTTTCCATATCCATTCGCGACGTATGTTGCCTCAATTACAACTCCATCTGCAATAGCAATGATATCGCTTCCTCTTGGCGCGCGTATATCAATACCAGGGTGGAATTTTCCATATTTTTGCGAAATACCCAATTCTCTTATAGCGGGATTTACGTATGTAGTCTCAGTTGTAACTGGTATAAGAGAAGATCCATCCACAAACTGTGGGTGAGAAACTTCATAATCAAAAGCATGGGTAGGTAATGCGACAATACTCGAAACCATAGTCAAAGCAATAAGTTGTGAACCTAAAAATTTGCGAGAAGACTTTTTCTCAAACAAAATTCTCAACACAGCAGAAACAGGGTTGCTTCGTTTGGGTGCAGCTGCTATCTGCTTAATTAGTTTTTCAATAGTTTGTATCATAGTTGGGGTTAATTTAGCCCCGATATAGTTTCAAACACATCTGGAAATTTGTTTACAATTGTTTGAAGTGCTGATAGTACCAGATTGGGGGCGTAAAGTCAAGATTATAGGCCTCAAATCCCTTTCTACGAAAGTTAATATAAACGTGCTACGATAAGGTTATGTCAACATTTGCAATCAATGGTTTCGGTCGAATAGGTAGGCTTGCCGCTCGCATTTGGTATCAATATCACAAAGAGGATTTCACTCTGGTTGCCATTAACACCTCTGGTTCCATGGATCTCTCTGGCTGGGCGCATTTATTCAAGTACGACACAACATATGGTATGTTTTCTGGGGCAATAACCACCGAAGAACATCAATCCCACAAAGATTGTACAGACCAAGATTGTTTACTTGGATTTCTCATTATTGACTCAAAGTATAGAATTCCAGTTCTAGCTCAACGCGATCCAGCCAAAATCCCCTGGCAACAATATCATGTGGACGCGGTAATTGAATCAACTGGAGCATTTTTGACGACAGAAAAGGCTAGTCTTCACCTACACGGCGGTGCCAAGTCAGTGCTTCTAGCCGCTCCTGGCAAAGACGCATCCATAGCTACGGTTGTTAGGGGTGTAAAAGAGGTAGGAGTCGATAATATAATAAGCAATGCCTCCTGTACTACCAATTGTATTTCCCCAGTTATGACTGTTCTTCAGGAGTCATTTGGTATCGAAAAAGGGATGCTTAATACTATCCATAGTTATACTGATGATCAAAATCTTCAAGACGGTTCTCACAAAGATCTTCGTCGCGCAAGGGCGGGGGCAAGCAACATAGTCCCCACATCAACTGGAGCCGCCAAGACGGCAGGTAAGGTCGTAGATGGGCTGTCAGGTTTATTTGATGGACTAGCGATTCGCGTACCCACGCTTACAGCCTCACTTGCCGATATCACAGTCGTTCTAAAACGCGAAGTTACAGTCGAAGAACTCAATCAAGCCATGATTCAAGCATCCAAGTCTCCTCGTTGGCAAGGAATTATCGCAACTACAAATGAACCCCTCGTTAGCTCAGACATAATCGGGCGTTCTGAGTCTGCAATTGTAGATCTTGGACTCACTCAAGTGGTGGGGGGAAATTTGGTCAAAGTCATTGCGTGGTACGACAATGAATGGGGGTTTACCAATAGACTTGTTGAAGTAGCCATTATAATGAGTAAAAATCAGTGAGGCGCGAGAGGGAATCGGACCCTCGCATGGGAGTTTTGCAGACTCCTGCGTTACCACTTCGCCATCGCGCCAACAACTCTTGATTATAACAGAGCCCCGACACACCTTCTCCCACAATCCAATTAGCAGTTACAGATAGCGACTGCTAAATATAGCATATATGGGGTGGGGGACCTATCAAGCGCTGTGGTAATATAAACATATGTTTAAGAGCATATTACCCAAGTTTTTAGTGGTCACAATGTCAGCTTTTTTGCTTTCAGGTTGTACAATTTCAAATATTTGGGACAAAAAACCCGCTGGTTTAGATGTTACCACCAACCCAAAGGCCCAAGTTTTTCTAGATGGCAAGTCGGTTGGCGAGACCCCATACAAAAACGACAACATAACAGCTGGAACATATGTTCTCAAATTAACACCAATTGCAACAGATTCTGCCACTTTTGCTGACTGGGAAACTTCGCTAACGCTTACTCCCCAAGCTACTACCATTGTTTCTCGTACATTTGCAGCTTCACTCGCAGACGTAGAGTCATCGACATTACAACTAATACCAGTTAGTGGAAGTAAGGTCGCCTATTTGTCAGTAATTTCTGATCCAGATACAGTAAACGTTACACTAGATAACAAACCTTATGGTTTTACCCCATTGTCCAAAGTTGAGCTTTCCGCTGGCAATCATTCTTTACTTGTTTCTTCTCCAGGTTATCACGCTCAGTCTCTTACAGTTAATACAACAATTGGTTACAATTTAATAGCAAATGTACATTTGGGGACAGATTCTCTCACGTTAGTTCCGCCAATTAATATTCCCACAGCAGCAACATCGTCTGCCGCATTAGCCATTCCATCTATTTCTCCCGCTCCTAGTCCAAAGGCGGTTGTAGCCACGCCTCCGTCCTTAAACATAGCCAAACCTTATGTAGTTGTAAACGATACTCCAGACACCCAATTATTAGGGGGTCTTAATGTGCGCACCGAACCAAATAGCGCAAGCGCTCCTCTCGGGTTAGCCAAAATTGGAGAAAAACTCCCTTACCTAGACACCAACAATTCTGGTTGGCACCAGGTTACTTTCGAAGGTAAAAGTGGATGGATTTCTGGGAAATATAGTACTGTCCAAAAATAAATAATCTACAGTTATACCAGATAAAGAATTGTCAAAACCAACATTCCCCATATCACAACGACAGCAATCAGTGGCACATCCGTCATTAATACTTTGTGTGGTGATTCTCCCTGATTTTTTTCATAAATCAGTTGCATGTAGCGCATAACCCCGTATATAACGAATGGCACTGTCACCATTAGCCACTTTTCTGCAATTAATGTTGTAGGTAACAATGAAAAAACCTTAAGAACTCTACCTTCTGCTTTAAATGGAGGGTGTAAAAACGAAAACAGCGCATATGTTAACCAGGTTGTATTTGCAAACATCGAAGTATAGGCGTCCAGTAGTGCCGGCGTGTAGTGCATAAGAGTAGCTCTAGATTTAAAAAGTTCATTTCCAACACCAGATAACAAAGTCATTTCACTGCGTCTTTTGCCTACAGCCAAAAACAATGAAGCCGAAACAACAGTAAGTAAGAACCAAACGTCCATATGTACATTAATAATAAATGATCCGGCATAAACTCTAATCACAAATCCCGCGGCGATTGAAAACACATCTAATATAGGAACCTTTTTCCACCACAGACTATAAACTATGTTTAATAAAAAATAGCCGAGCATAGCAGCAAAAACCAATGTTGATGTCAAAAATCCCAAAAACAACGACACAATCGAAATGCTTGAAAACAACATAATAACTGTGATAAGTGGTATTTCACCAGAAGCAACTGGCCTTTTCTTTTTAAAAGGATGCTCGCGATCTGCTTTAATGTCGACCAGATCATTAAGTAGATAAATAGAAGAAGAAAGTAGGCAAAATAGGATACAAGTCCAGGCGACCTTACCAAATGCTCCAGGTACAAACAAAAATCCGGAAAAAACTATAGGGGCAAAAACTACTACGTTCTTCACCCATTGAGTGACTCTTGACGCCTTTGCGATAAGAATAAGTTTATCCACAGAAGTAACCCTCCAACGAGTACTGCCAGCATTATGATGGCATAAACTTTCGCCCTGGCATCCAATTTTAATGCTATCACTCCTAGTATAGCAGTTACTAGCCAATAAAACCCGGCTACCTGCCTCTTTGTCCATCCAATTTGTAGTAATTTATGGTGTAAGTGTTTATCATCTCCCCAAACCGGTGATTTTCCAGAGATTATTCGTCTTACAATGGCATATGACACATCCATAAGTGGGACACCCAATACGATAATTGCAGTGGCCACTTTTGCGCCAGATAGTATTGCTAGTACCGCCAAAAAGTAACCAGCCAGAGATCCTCCACCCCAACCGGGCATAATTTTTTGTGGATAAACATTAAACAAAAGCAGTCCAGCAAATGATCCGGCAAGAGCAAAAGCCACAGCTGTGCTGGGCCAAGCAGTAATATCATTAGCAAATCTAAAGGAGAGTATTCCCATTACAATGCTAGCAATTACTACAACTCCAGGCAATTGTCCATCTAATCCTTTTGCTCCCATATTAACGAAATTCATACACCAAACAATCCATAGCATTGCTAGAGCATCTGCAATCCACGAGATGGTCGTGATGTGTCCAAAAACACTTATGTTACTAATCCATTGGTTAAGATGTAGTATTCCACCAGCTGGACTACTCATGTAATTGATTCCAATACCAGAAAGAACCACTATCAAGGCAACTACACTTCCAAAAAATAGTCTCCAATATGGAGAGATATCGCAAACATCGTCCAACACTCCCAGTATTAATAGAATTGTTGCCCCCACTATTATTCCAGCCATGTGCTGATCAAATGGAACTAGTAGTAATATTGTCAGCAGCATTGACCCATATATTGGAATTCCACCGCCTCTCGGAACGGGCTCTGTATGAATATTTTTTGGGTGATCTTTTTTGGTTGATTTATCAACCCATCCGAAAGCTCGGTAAATTTGAATTGTGATTGATGTTAGCGCAAGCGACATTACCAAAGATAATATAAATGGAGCTATAGCCAATCGTTCAATCATAGGATTGATTGTAGTATTCCAATTAACGCCAAATCCAACATTACTGCAACCAACATGCTCGCAATAGCCAATATTCTCACCAATATAATCGGATAACTACGCAAAAATTTTCCGACAATTATATTGAGTATTGTTACAACAAATATTAGCGCAGGTATAACAAATATATAACTTCTTGGAGCTAGCCTCCCCTCACCCCAAGGATAAGTAAGCAATAGTGGAATTTGTTTTGGCAAGTTAGACCATAGTACACCAGAAAATGCTACTGATAATAATCCTAATATCGTTGTAATAAAATAATATGTTCTTGCAGAATAATCTTCTACCAACTCATCCGGTGCAATCGGGAGTCGAAAGGTTAATTGTTTACTACTCATAGTTTACGCCAAATTTCCGCACCCTCGATTTTGGTCGCCAGGAAGTAGTTAAGATTCAACATATCGGTAAGCTCGGGGAAAGGCATGGGGTTGGGTAATAATACAACATATTCTGGCTGACTAATTTTTAGATTAGTCATAACTTCGTCAAATGCTTTCCAATCTCTAACGTGAAAGTCGACCATATATTTTCCACCGCTCAACAATTTATCAGTTAGGTTGTAGACAGCAACATCGCTTGACCACACAAAAAGATTATCCTTAGGAGTCATTCTTTGGTTCAGATATTCAGCAATAGCATAATTCATTTTGGCAGAAGGAAAGGTATTTCTGTACTCTGTCTTTGTAAGTTTTCCAGTAGCATAATTCCAAAAGTTTTGATAAATCGGAATTGTTGGATATGCCCAAAACCCAATATTTCGCTGTACCAAACTTCCCATTACAACAACAAAGCCAATCGCAATCCAACTCATTACGTTATCAATTACAAACACAAATGGTACAAGTAAAGCCAGAGGCGCCATTGGTTGTATTAAATAATGCGGGTATGGTCTTGCCGACAATAGTGCACCAAACACAGAGTATCCAAACCAAAGTAAGGCAAGCACATATTCTTTTCCTAGTTTTTTGCGCAATAAATATAAGACCACAGTATAAATAGCCAAAATCATACCCCTCACAACCAATCCACTTTGCAAGGGGTTAAATGCTGTGGATCCAGTTTTCCAAGATGATACATATCCAAAATTAACTAGAACAGCCGCTCTTATATAATCAGCCCCAACACCTTTTAATTGGTAGTTAATTATAGATGCAATAATTGGTAGAAAAAACCCTATTAAAAATAACCATAGCTTAGGGGAAATCAAACTTCTTGCTCCGTCGGCAAAGCTCTTTTTTTCAAATGCGAAAAGATATAAAACAATAGCGATAAAGTCAAATATCACTGGTACTTTGAAAAGCAACCCGACTCCGGCAATTAATCCCGACACTAGGTAGTTTAATTTTGTAGCTTTTCCTTTATTTAGTAATAGAAGAAGCGAAAGACTAACGGGCATCATCATAAAAAGTTCTGCATTAGCAATATTGCCTTCCAGGGTAGGAATACTTGTCAACACAACAAATATTAGGCTCGATACGTACGCCATCTTTGGTCTTATTCCACCCCAAAACCTTTTTGCCAACTTCCAGAATATAAGTGTATGGGCCAGCATCCAAACCATCAAAACCATACGGAACCAAAATACACTCTGCGTGATACCAGCAATTACATAAATCAATGGTGGTTTATGATCAAAAGCCGCAGAATACATTCCAACTCCAGCTCTCCAAGCTCTTCCCATCACAAAATAAATTTCTTCATCTCCATAATGATGTGGGGCAAACAAAGATGGCAGCCTAAGCACAATTACTAATAAGAATAAGAAAACTATCCATTCGTACTTATTACACCAGTCATTAGCGGGTTTCAACCATTTCTTCATACATATAGCATACAACACTATACTTTTTCCGTCACCCTATATTCCATGTATTTTCCAAGTAGCAATCTTGTATGAGCATCCAAACCTGGTAAGGCAGAAAAGAAAAATCCAATGATTGGCATTATGGCAAATTCCAAGACCTCCCAAATTGGAGTTAAAATGGGAATTCTCCTTCCTTCTCTTCTAGGGCGTAAGCGGAAATTAAGCACAATAATTACTAGTAATGCTAATAAACACAGAGTTAGAATTCCAGAGGTGACCTGAGGCAGTGTTTTGCCAATTATTGTTCGCGAAAAAGTTTCATTTAATAGTGGTGGTAGCAACGCCCCAAGTGTAATTGCAAACCAATTAACTGGCCATAGAAAATGATCTTCTAATACTCTAAAAACTCTAATTGTTTTATCCCAAAACGGGACATCATCCGAGTTTATCCACTTTGACACAATATATGGAGTATCCGATACTCCCCATGCCCAGCGCTTAACTTGCTCATATTGATTGATCATGGTATTCCACACACCTTGAGCTTCTGCTGCATCAGCCATAATTGGCAAAAATATTGGTTCTACTGTGACCTTACCTTGAAGAGCAAAAAATGCTTTAAAAAACAGCCTCCAGTCTTCAGGGACAACATCTACATCCCAGTATCCGATTGAGTCAATCATTTTTAACGATGCCGTATAAGTTGAAAAATTTATCAATCTATCTTGTCTAGTTACGACACATAGCTGCATTACTGAAGCAATAGATGAAAATACTCTTACAGGCAACGGCACTTTCCAAATATTATTATAGAAGAGCAACACTCCTTGCCAGATGGTGTGATATCGGGCTGGGTTATCCAAGAAATGATAAGTTAAAGCGGCGAAATATTGAGGATGTAGTAAAGCATCTGCATCCTCGCTTGTAATCGTTATATAGTCAATATCTAACTTCCCCTCATCCACGAGTAGTCTTTTTGCTTCTTTTGCTCCCCAGGAAGTATTAGATGATTTACCCTTAACTTCTCCCGGGAGATCTGGATGAAAGGTTATCCATACATGGCCGAATAATTTTTCATATTTCTTGAGAAGTGTTTTTGCCTTTTCTCTTGCGGGATCACCTTCTCTATCTTCGAATGAAAGCATGATGTGGATATTCTTACACATAAACGTTTGTCGAGACAAATGTTCTAGTGTTCGTTCTAGTGTAGTTAATGGTTCTTTATAGGTTGGGATGACCACGATATGATGGATTTTTTTATGATCGGGGAAAAGCTTAACATCAGCCATCCAGTCATAGACCTGATAGGATTTTAGCTTGAAGTATCCAAGCACAGCCAGAGCAGCAGTTGTCATCGATCGGTAAAACCAATACACCGAGAAAGCAATTATGTAATACGCCACTAAATTTGGTACTACAAAAGATCCCCAAACAGGAAAAAGTATCAAAAACCAAGAAGTAAAACCAGGCAGTATTTCGAGAGCTCTTTTAGTTCTAACTGGGTGACGTATCACCCATTTTTGTACAACATTCATATGTTATATCCGCCATTCCGACCAATGTGGAGGGATCTTATTTATATATTAAATAATTTTCTTGCGTTATTCGTTGTTTCATTGGCTATGGTATTTACGCTCTCACCGCGCAAATTTGCAACATGTGAGGCCAAGATTGTAACACTACTAGGCTCATTAAGGAAATCTCGTGGCAAAAATGGTGCATCAGTTTCCAATAGGTATTTGTCATTGGGGATAATTTTTGCTATATTTTGGATTCTTTTTGAGTAACTTACGCTGCCCCCAAATCCAATATAAAACCCTCTTTTGAGTATTTCATTCATCCCTTCTTCATCATGGCTAAAAGAGTGGAATACTCCTCGTGGCATATTTCTCAAGCTATCTAGCACATCCCAGGTTTCCAATAGTGATTTTCGGGTATGAATAATAACTGGCAAGTCATTTCTAATTGCTATTTCACATTGCAAGCGCATAAGTTCTTTTTGCTGATCCATTCGTTGATAAATTTCAGTTGTATTTGCATCAGTTCCAATTTCTCCAACAGCAGTCACCCATTTTCGATTCTTTTCAATCAATTTTTCTAGCAGCGCTACATGGTTTTTGCTAGCAGGCTCTTCTTCGGGGTGAATCCCAACAGAAGCATATACTATCCCTGGAAATCTTTTTGCTAAAGCAATTGCTTGCTGACTAGTTTCGAGGTTAAGTCCAGGGACGATAAACTTGGTTACTCCACTTTCTCTAGCTCGTTCAATTATTCCGTCCAAGTCCTGATTCAAAATTTCAATAAACAAGTGAGCGTGAGTATCAATCAACATATATGCAATTATAGTGACACTTTGTTACTTTGTCGCTGTTTCGCTAAACAAGCGTGGAAATAGCGGAGTCATCTTTTTAATTTCACCAGTATAAGCTGTGATTATTTTATTTGCTGTCTCTGGTAGGAATAAAGCTATATCAACGGCAATTTGTTGGATCTGTTCAATGAGCCACTTTAGTTCGACATCTTTCTCATTTCCAAGTAGTTTCCAAACTTTCTTCTCGTTAATCAGTTGATCGCAAGCTCGTACCCTCTCCCAAATCGATTTTAAAGCTTCGTCAAACTGATAGTTATTCAAAGCTTTTATCACCACGTCACTAATTGTCAATGCGTCACTACCTCCCAGCATTCCACTTGCCATTGTAGCAACACGAGCACACAAATTTCCCAAACCATTCTGTAGGTCACTCTCGTAGAGTTGGCGCATTCTTTCCCAGGAGAAGTCGCCATCTCCATAGGCTGATATTTCCTTGAGTACAAAATATCGCAAAGCATCGATCCCATATTTTTCAACCACTTCTTTAGGATGAATGGCATTACCAAGAGATTTACCAATTTTATTTCCCTCAACGGTTACATAGCCATGTACAAACTCATCCGTAGGTAAGGGTAATTTGGCCGATAATAGCATACCGATCCAGTAAAGTGCATGAAATTTAACGATCCCCTTACCAATAACATGGAGTCGTTTTGTACTATCTAGCCAATAATCTTGATATGTTTTACTGTTATCAGCATAACCTAGGGCGGTAATGTAATTACTCAGCGCATCTACCCAAACATACATTATCTGTTCATTATCGCCAGGTACGGGTACTCCCCAGTTTTTGGCACGAGTAGAGCTACGCGAAATAGAAAAGTCATGCAATCCTTCCTTTAAAAATCCCAACACTTCATTCTTTCGCTTTTCTGGGACAATTTTCACAGTGTCAGATTTGATCAGCCCTTCTATTTGCTTTTGATATCTCGAAAGTCGAAAAAAGTAGTTGGTTTCTTCAACCTTTTCTGGTGCTTTATTATGTTCAGGGCAAAGACCGTCTACCAAATCATCACTTTTTTTAAATTCTTCGCATCCTACGCAGTACAAACCAGAGTAAGTATTTTGATAAATATCATTTGGATCCATTGCCTGCCATAGTTTTTGCGCTCCTCGCGTATGCCTGCTTTCGGTAGTATGGATAAAATCATCGAAGGATATATTTAATATTTTAGAAAGATTAGCAAAGGAGGTTGATTTAGCATTAACATACTGCTGGGTCGACATACCAGCTATTTCTGCGGCCAGAACATTTTTTAAAGCATTCTCATCAGCTCCAGATAAAAATAATACATTTTCTGATCCATGCAGTTGTCTGTAATATCGAGCCAATACATCAGTCTGCACGAATTCTAGGCAGTGACCGATATGTGGTTCACCATTTACATAAGGTATAGATGTAGATAGGAAAACTTTATTATTCATCATCATATTCTATCAAACTCACGTCTTAATTAATTTTTCTAATGCTCTAGAGAGTCTAATCGACCACATATCTGCCCATTCTTCTGCTTTAACCTGTTGAAGTGCAATTTGCAATCCGTGTTTATTCAAATTTTCAGATACTCCAGCAATAGTTGCCGAACTAACTTTAAGAATATCTTTGATTCTTTCGTATGACTGTCCTTTATCAAGAAACACTGCAATGGCCAATCTTTTTGAGAGCGCTTGCAGCTCTACCTCAGTTAACAGGCTATGTAGCAGTTGTTCCATGTCAATTTCATTCTTAGTATTTGCCATGACTTGGTAAAGGATTTTATATGTTTGTGCTTCAATGGTTGCATTAACTTTTCCTGCTTTTCTCATAAATTTCCTTCACTTTCGGTATTAGAAGTATTTTTATCTTTTACTCTACCATTTCTCTGGTAACTTATCCATAACAGGCAAAATATAGATACTGCACTAATCACAATAACTAAAATAGTTAATATCCCCATTAGTCGCAAACCAATTTGAATAATGATAGTCAAGCTTATAAGCAGGCCTCGCCACCATGAGGAAAAAATTAACGCCGATGTATACCATAATGCGCACATAAGGCATGCCATGAAAGGTAAGTATGCCCCTTCAATTAAGACATTTTTAAGAATATCTGGGTCTATGACTATTACCATGTATCCAACAATTGTCCATAAACTTAGAGCAACCAAAATTCGCAATGCATACTTCTTCATATCTCTTAGTATAGAATATATCTATGCCATTTAACTCAGCTCTCTTGCTTATTTTAGTCATTACCATGCTGGGTATAGGCTCATTCGCCATTCTAACTCTAATTTCTTGGCTCAAGTCCATGCAACAATCTCTCGACGAGACCAAGAGAACTGTAAATGAATCTTTGCTAACCAACAGTCGTGCTGTCAACGACACTTTAGGTAAAACCACCAAAGATATTTACGACCGCCTTACTCATGCAACAGACGTAATAGGTGAGCTCAAAAAAGAGGCAGGTGCTTTTTCCGAGGTTAGTCGCTCAATGAAAGATTTACAAGATTTCCTAAAATCGCCCAAGCTTAGGGGTAACATTGGCGAAAGCGTTCTCAATGATTTGTTAAGTCAAATATTCCCCAAAAACAGCTATGCTTTACAGCATACTTTTAAGTCAGGTGAAAAAGTAGATGCTGCGATTAAAACCGATGCTGGATTACTGCCAATAGATTCCAAGTTTTCAATGGAAAACTATCAAAAAATGGCAAGCGCCGAAACCAAAATCGACAAAGAGGTTTTTACTCGCGCTTTTGGGAGAGATCTACGTAAACACTTTACCGACATTAGCAGCAAATATATTTTGCCAGGGGAAGGAACTCTCGACTTTGCGCTCATGTATGTTCCATCCGAATCTGTATATTACGAGCTTGCAAAAGATGCAGAACTCATGGACTTTGCCAGGTCGCTTCGCGTATATCCAGTATCTCCAAACACTATGTACGCAACTCTTCAAACAATTTTATTGTCATTTGAAGGTAAAAAAATTGAGACTCGCGCCAAAGAAGTTTTTATTCTTCTTCGAAGTCTCTCTCGTGATTATGAGAAAACAAGCACTCACCTTTCCACCTTGGGGAGCCATCTTACCAATGCATACAACAAATATTCCGAGGTTCAAAGTAGTATGGGCCAAATTGGTCAAAAATTAGATACAACCAAATTACTCTCCGACCAATAATATGTCATCTCGAGTATGGTCGAGAGATCTATCAATATGAATACCAAATATTCCAAAAGTTATTCAAACCTAAATGCGGAGCAAAAACTTGCAGTAGATACAATCGATGGTCCAGTTATCGTTGTAGCTGGACCAGGCACTGGCAAAACTCAAACTCTTGCCATGCGTATTGCCAATATACTCGAAAAAACAGACACAGACCCTTCATCAATTCTTGCACTTACCTTCACAGAAGCTGGCACCAAAGCCATGAAGTCGCGGCTCAAAAGCCTTATTGGCACGGCTGCCTATTACGTCAACATCACCACTTTTCATGGGTTTTGCGCGGAGGTAATCCGCGAAAATCCGGACCTCTTCTCAATTTCGCCTACCCAAGAGCCCTTATCTTCCTTGCGCCACAACAAGCTAATTCAGTCGCTCTTAAAGTCGCCTTCCTTGCAGTTGCTCAAGCCACTTGGTGCCCCCGGCTTTTATGTTCAATCGATTATCAAATCTATTAGCGACCTAAAAAGGGAGGGTTATACTCCGAAAACTTTTAAAGACCTCGTTCATCATGAGCAAGAAGCTTCCAAAGTAAGTAGTGAAGAGTTATCGCGTGGTGCCAAGTTTAAAGCCGAAAAGAACCTCCAAAAAAATCTAGAGCTCGTTGGTATTTTTCAAGATTATGAAGCTTTGTTGCGAAAGAACGGTGATTATGATTTTGATGACATGGTTAAGTTAATTGCGGAGCTATTTGTCAAAAAACCCGACATTCTCCTTAGTTATCAAGAGCGTTTTCAGTATTTCTTAGTCGATGAATATCAAGATACCAACGCCATCCAAAATAGTGTGGTCGACAGCCTCGTTAGTTACTGGGGAGCGTGTGGAAATATTTTTGTTGTAGGCGATCCCGACCAATGTATTATGCGTTTTCAAGGTGCATCTATGGAAAATATTCTTGGTTTTCAAGCCCGCTATCCAACTGCCAAGTTTATTACCCTCGAAAAGAACTACCGTTCCGCACAAGTCTTTCTCGACGCTGCCTATCGCCTTATCATCAATAATAAAAACCCTGCATCCTCACAACTTACCTCAATCACAACACTTCCCGGCAACCTTGCTCACGCCACTTTTACAAATGGAGCAGGGGAGCTTACTTATCTTTGCCAAAGCATTCAAAAGCTACTAGCTTCGGGAACTTCGCCGTCGGACATTGCTATCATTTATCGTCACAACTACGACGCAGAAGAACTTGGTAGCGCGCTTGACGGTCTCGGCATCGCTCATGTTATTCAGGGTGGTGGCAATCTATTCGAAGATCCAATTATTAGAGAGCTGCGCAAGCTGCTTAAACTTCTCGTTGAACTTCGTACCAACCAGGGCGATCTCGATTTATTTACGGTTCTTCATTATCCATACTTCGGCATTCTTCCACTCGACATTCTGCGCCTTACTCGCTACGCCAGTAGTCACAAGCTAGGCTTATGGGAAGTGCTAATAGACGACACACTCTTAAACGATGCCAAGGTCGACAACCCGCCTCCACTACAAGCCTTTCGCAGTCTGTTACTAAGCTGGCAAACTTTCGAAGTAACTCATACCGCAACCGAGCTAGTGGAGACCATTTTTGAGGGGTCAGGACTCATGAATTATTGTTTGCAAAAACCAGACAGTCATCTTGCAATTGCTCGTATCAAAGCATTCTTTGCAGAGGTTAAAAGTATTAACGCAGCTAGTCACGAACTTTCCGCACGCGACCTTGTCGAGGATCTGGCCCTGATGGATGAGCAAAACATCAAACTTAAAGATGTTAGTAAGAGCGAAGGAGAGTCAGCTGTCACCCTCACCACTGCACACTCGGCCAAAGGTTTGGAATGGTCTCATGTCTACATATATAAATGCATCGATGGCTCTTGGGGCAACAATCGAAGCATTAATCTCATATCGCTCCCGACTAGCATTATTCGTCATCAAAACCTTGCCAAAAAAGAGAAAAACGAAGATGAGCGCCGTTTACTTTACGTTGCCCTGACTCGCGCAAAAGAAAGTTGTGTAATCACTAGTGCAGCTACCTATCGACAGGGCGGCATTGTCAAAGAAGCTATCCCTTCAATGTTCTTGTCCGAAATCCCAGACAGTCTTCTTACTCGCTTAGAGCCCTCAGGGTCAGACCTTGAGGGCGCCACCCTCGGCCTGGTTTTAGGGTCAGACCTCGTGGGTAATCCCGCAAGGTCTGACCCTGAGGGGCATTTAAACGAGCAGCAATTTCTCTCACCCATCATCTCCACCTTCCGTCTCTCGCCAACCGCGCTCAATACTTACCTCGAATGTGCTTACAAATTTAAGCTAAATAACTTACTCAAAGTCCCACGCGCCAAAGCTCCCTACCTCGCTCTCGGTACCGCCGTTCACGCTAGCCTAGAAGCCCTCTACAAAAATTTTAACGAAACAAAAACTCTACCCACGCTCGACTATGTGCTTCATATTTTTGATCTCGAATTAGAGCGTGAAATCATGCGCAAGTCCGATCTTGCTAGTTTCATGGAGAAGGGTAAAAAAATACTGTCGACCTATTACGAATATTACAAAGACGATATACGCCCAGCACTTTGGATGGAAAAATTCTTAGGGTATGGCACTGGCAAAATAATCTTAGACGACGATATTGAGTTAGCCGGCAAGGTCGATCGTATCGACGCATTGGATCCAGCCTCCAACTCTGTAAGGGTTGTTGATTATAAAACTGGCCACCCGAAAACTCGCGGACAAGTCGAGGGTACGACCAAAGATAGTGATGGTGGCTACTACCGCCAGCTCGTGTTCTATAAGCTTCTCGTCGATCTCGACAAAAAATTTGTCGGCACGATGACCGAGGCGCAATTAGACTTTGTTGAACCAGATGATAAAGGTGAGTTTCGTCGCTACTCTTTTACGATTACCAAAGAAGAGGTCGACGAGCTCAAGGATACGATACGCACCATGATGAAGTCCATACGCAACTTCGAGTTTCCCCGCACTACCGATTATAAAACCTGTGAGTCCTGCGACTTCCTAGATCATTGTTATCCAAATGGTTTACTAAAAGATTAATACTATATAATTCCTATATGCAAACATGGTTAATATTTTCATTATTATCGGTAGCTGCACTAGCTGGTTCAGAAATATCTCAAAAAATATCGTTAACTCAAAAAGTTAACATATCAGCAATTACCAACAATTTCTTTGTTTGGACCATACAGGCAACAATCGGAATTCTGTTAGCAATTATATTTGGGCAATTTTCAATATCACTTCCCTATTCAATATTATGGAAATTATTTTTGATTGGTATTGTATATTTTGCAGGTGGAACATTATTTTATACAAGCTATAAAGGGAATAGTCCTAGTATTTCAATAGTGCTCGGCACAATCTCAGTGGTGTTTAGTAGCCTGTTAGGGAAATTTTTCTTACACGACATATACACCATGGCAATGGTAGGTGGAATAATACTGATCCTTTCTTCCATCGCATTTATCAATATCAATCTTAAAGAAAAACTCAATAAGTACAATCTATACGCTATCTTAGGAGGGATGTGCTTTGGTATGGCCTTTACTATTGATAAATACGTAGTCACAACCATTTCCCCATTTATGTATCTTGGTCTAATGTGTCTAAGCGTAGCGTTGGTTAGTTTGATTACAAGTTACAAAAGAATCAGTACCGAATCATCATCCCTCAAACCAAATAATTTCATACCAATGATTTCTTCGGCCAGCTTTGGAGCCACATTCAATTTATTTACTTTCTTTGCTTATAAAAATGGCGCGAATGTGGGCGTCGCAGATGCAATCAACAATAGTACAGTATTTTTAGTCATACTTTTAGAAATTATTTTGTTGAAAGACCATAAAAATCTTTTCAAAAAAATCCTTGCTGCATCTCTCGCCACTGCTGGAGTTATCTTAATAGGAATAAAATAATTTTCCCGAATATAATTTTCTCATATTGCATTTACATTTTTTTCAATTTTGTGATTAAATTAATATGAAATATTTTTCGTAGTTACTATTACAAATTAGGAGCAATATGACAGCCAAGAAATCAGCCGCAAAAAAATCAACAAAAAAAGTTTCTAGGAAACCAATTCTTTCCGCCAAACAAAAAGAAGAAATCAAAGTCGAAGGTAAAAACGTTGTTAACAAAATTAAAGCTCTTATCAAAGAAGGTAATGTCAAACATCTTACCGTTAAAGATAATAAAGGCAAAACTATTCTTAGTCTCCCAGTCACTGCAAGTGTGATCGGCGCCATTCTTCTTCCACCACTAATCGTAGTAGGCGCTATTGCTGCTCTTCTTACCGAGTGCACAATCACCGTTGAAAGGTAATAAAAATATCAATAATAGGGAAGGGGGTGAAACAAAAATATGTTGAAAAGAATGATGAAAGCTGTCAAAAAGGCTGTTTCCAAAAAACCAGCTGCAAAAAAAGTAGTCAAGAAGGCTGTCAAACCAGCTGCAAAGAAAGTGGTAAAGAAAGTTGTCAAAAAAACAGTTAAAAAAGTTGTGAAAAAAGTAACTAAAAAAACTGCAACCAAAAAAACTGCTAAGAAAAGATAAATTTAGTTTTTCTTAATTAAACCCGGCTACTGGGACCTGCCCTAAGCCGGGTTTCTTGTTGCCCTAAGCCACATCCATCTAGCTTCTTCCACAACTCTAAATATTTTGTACAATATTGGTTTATAAACATAATCAAAACTTCCGATATATTCCACGTGTCTCGCTCCATATCCAGCCTTAAAATTATGAAATCCTATCCAAGGATCATTGGGATTTGGATTATTCTCCAAGGCGCCCCACATATCCATATATTTGCAGCCCCATACTTTTGCAAGCTTAATAGCCTCCCACATTACAAGATTATTGGCCATCACTTCGCGGTGCTCGCGAGTGCTTGCGCCATATGGGTAGTAAAGAGTATCTCCAAACTTAAAAAGAACCCATGTCGTAATAATTTCTCCCTGATATCTAGCAACCAATAAATTAGCAATACCAGCGGGGTGTAGCGTCTCCCACATTTTAGTATGATAACTTTTGCCATGAGCAAAAAAACCCTGCCGTTTCGTTGTTTCTTCAGTTAGTTCCAAATATTTTTCAAAAGCTGCATCACTATTATCTACTGTCACATCTACACCATTTTTTGAAGCTACTTTTATGTTGTAACGCGTCTTCTGTTTCATAGCTAAGAGAAGTTCGTCCTCACTTTTGCTAACATCCAGCACAAAGTTATATTTAGTAAAGAGGCTTCGTCCCCGCACAAATCCCAATCCGCGCATTTTCTCTTCAAATTTAAGGTCTGATACCGTGGGATATTCAACTTTTGGTTCCACTTTAATTAGGATGCAATTATAATTATGTGCAATTGTTTTTAGTGTCTCTACTTGTTCTTTTGTAGGCATTCCGGCTTTGGGACAATATCCCACTTTCCATGGTGTATGCAAAATATCATGAATAGTAACTTGCAACCCATTCTCTCGCACGACCTTTACCCCAGTCTTTTTTCGAAACTCTCCCCATTCCCATGCTTGCATTGGGTGATTTGCAGTCAAATTCCATTCAGTTGAGGATATCATTTCTTAATTGTACAGCACCTATGGCTTACCCCCATTATTTTTTACGAGTGGGCTCTCCCAATTACCACAATCAGCATTTACTCCTCTGTTAACCGGCTGCTCAACATCAAAGGGGTAGTGTGCTTTTTGCATTCTGATAGATTCAGCTTGATGTTCGTTCCACCACCTAATTACTCCGACTATTCCATGAGTTAAAGATCTAAGAGGATAGCTTAAGTAGCATTTTGCGTTGATTGTCCGGCAGAAACTACCTGTTTCCAAATATCCCATAATTGCCTTCGGAGTTGTGGTGTGGCACAGCGCGATAGCGCTAGTTGCCAGAACATAAGTGACACT
>Ga0194063_10000324_pt1 | contig 35572 bp, 38 predicted proteins | sample SepL3720m_MetaG_FD_155459 | JGI IMG/M metagenome (GOLD analysis project Ga0194063, IMG submission 155459) | Anoxic zone freshwater microbial communities from boreal shield lake in IISD Experimental Lakes Area, Ontario, Canada - Sep2016-L373-20m | ecosystem: Environmental > Aquatic > Freshwater...
GACGGCAAAAACAGGCGGTATAGGTCACTTCGTGACCTCGACGGCGGGATATTTATACTTGGCGTGGCGGGTTTCCTCCCCAGACCCCTCCACCCGCCACGCCAAAAACAGGGGAGAGTTTTGTGAGGAGAAGAATTGCTAATTACAAGTCAACATCAGCTATTGGGTATGCAATGATTCTTTCATCTTGAATATTTGGCCACTTTCTTCTCAATGCTCTCCATGCTCGACGGTTAGCTATGTTTTCGTCTGTTAGCTGTGAATATTCGACGTCATGTCCATCCTTCAAATATTCAATAGACTTATTATCTTCACTAAGTAAAGTGATCCATTCGCCTGGAGTTGTCTTTCTCCAAAAATCTGTTTCTGTTAATTCGTGCATTAACATAAATAGAAGTTGTTTTTGGTTCGCCAAATTATTCGTACTATCTAATATTGGAATTCTGTACCAATATTCTGTATTCCCTCCTGCTTTTACAACATGACCGTGTCCCCCAATTTCTACTCCCTCTTTGAAATCGGTTAGTTTAGGTACAAAACGCACAATCATCTTCCTATTTTTAAGAGCTGCATGGAAGGTATCATACTCTGGCAATACTATCTGGTTAAGACTGTCTACCCATTCACCCTGTGAGCATATTCCAGAGTTTGGACACTCAATCCTTAGTATTCCATTCCTTCTGCCTCCCCCAGTTTCCCAATGAGGAAAGTCTGCATGCATAAATTCCGAAAGTGTTTTTAGTTGTTTTTGAGTATATTCACCAGTAATAGATACTATGCTACGTTGAAATACCTTTTTGTGTGATTCGTTGCTCATATGTGTGATATTTCATCATGTGTTTTGTCCAGAACAAGATATGCTAAGCCTATAGCTGAAATTAGCACCGCGATACTACTGAAAGCCAGTTGGTAGCCGTAATATTTCGCAATGCTACCAAATCCAAGATAAAAACCCATTACAGCTAGTTCCACAAAAAATCCTTTAACAGAAGTAATGGTCGCACGTAGCTATGGTTGGTAATTTGGTGTTGTAGACGACTATTGGTTACAGTATCTATCAGCTTAAAAAGGAAGCTAAATATAAACAATAGAACTAGGGCAGGGACTGTATAAAAGGTAGGAGGCAAGAAGTAAGAGTATGCCATTTACAAAAAACAAAAATTCAAAATATTTGATGTTGACGCCCTCGAACTTGAAGGCTATGGTACTTGCTAGTGCTTGTACCAGTCCATAGATGATGAAGAATATCCCCAATCCTTGTTTAACTAGTCCTACGTTACTTGCAAAGATCGACCAATACTCATCGAGTGCCCCAAAGAGTGCTTGACCAAAGGATATAAAAACAATGATCTTGAGAATGGAGGGTATTTTGACGGAGAATTTAAGACCTTCGATTAACAGTTTAAAGTAATCTTTCTCCCCAGTGGACTCGGTGGGTTTTACTTTTGGTAAGGATAGGAGCGATCCAACTGCGAGAGTTAAAGCAAAGATACTGATAATAAGAACGAAGCTATACCCTTTTGTTATTGCTAGTGAGGCACCTAAACCAGCAAAGATAAAAGCGAGATATTGCAAACTTTGCATGAAACCCTGTACTTTGATATATCTAGATTCACTTTTTGATGCCTTTAGCTCATCGTAAACTAAGGCTTCTAGTGTCCCTGAGGTAAACGCACTCTTTATTCCCCATAAGACGAAGCCAATTAAAAATCCTGCAAATGTAGGCATGAGTAACCAGAACATGTAACCGATAATTCTAGCCAATTCTGCCCCTACGAGAATATTCTTACGGGAATATTTGTCCGCAAATACCCCAGAGGGCACTTCTAGTAAAAATGAAGTCCCTGCCCAAACCATGAGCAATGCCGAAATTTGGAGAGGAGTTAACCCTCTATCGGCAAACATCACGGCATAAACAGGGTAAATCAACACTAGATCAGAGAAAAAGCAAAATGAGTATATCTTCCAGGTAAAATCCTTCATTTTATGTCCCTGATCTGACTTGAATGTTCTTTGACAAACCAATCATCTAAATATGATAAGCATTTTTTCTGAATTTCTAGGGGAAGTTTGAAAAAGTTGCCATTGTATACTCCTCTACAATTTGAAGCCCCACAATGGCAGGTGAATGTGCCCTCATTATCTCCATTCATCGAATAGTCGTAAGTAATTTCTTGACCTATCTGGATATCCCTCACTGCTATAACTTTGCGTATGTCACCCGTGGTTTTTACATACGATGATGGGTTGCAAGAATGATTTATGTATTTCTCTGGTTCTTGCATGAGGATAACTTTTCCATCTGCTAGATAATCACAGTCATATTCATTTTGCTCAGCAGTTAATAAACTAGGGTCTGTAACAACATGGGAATCATCAATCCCTAATACTATCTCGCCTACTTTAATGTGAGCTGTAGCATAAACCCCCATACCCTGGATTTTTGATTGTTTTACTTTAACTTTATTCATAAATTGATTTTAGCATCTCCATGTAGACTAGATGGTAGAATATTTTTAAGATAATTGTTGAGGGGAATAGATGATAACTTATTTACGAGCAAAACCAGACAATGTGCTGATCCTAACTGAGATATTGCATTTGGTGCACGGAGACACTAAAAACTTGTCATCAGAACAATTTGTCATCGCAAAGGAACAAGATAAAATCATAGGTTGTGTAAGGATCAAAGAACTGGCAGATTGTTTGGAGTTAGCGAGCGTGGCAGTGTTACCAGAGTACCGCAAAAAAGGTATTGGATTAGCTCTAGTTCAAAACATTTTGAAGACAGATAAACGAAGACCAGTTTATCTTCTCTGTTTTGCAGAAACATGTAATTTTTACCAAAAAGCTGGATTTAAGATTATCACGTTCGATCAACTACCAGACTCATTAAGTCAAGAATACGATAGAGTAGCCATGCTTCTCAAGGATAGCAATAAACGAATTGAAGCCATGAGCATAAGTTAGCAAACTACATTTAGTGTCGATGTAGGAATTCGGCTATAGATCTCTCACAAAACTCTCCCCTGTTTTTGGCGTGGCGGGTGGAGGGGTCTGGGGAGGAAACCCGCCACGCCAAGTATAAATATCCCGCCGTCGAGGTCACGAAGTGACCTATACCGCCTGTTTTTGCCGTCAGGCAACTGTGTTGGCGTTTTCGTCTCTCCCGCCTCGCTACAATATGGAGTTTTTATCTGCATCTGGCGGGCGATCACAAAAAATTTGCGTGCGGGAGAGACTCACGCCAGAGGCGTGACGCAAACAGGCGGGATCACCGATTTTATCGGTGCGACGGCGGGCACTTTTGGCTGCCTGGGGATTTTTGATATTTTCGGACACAATCACCTTGATTGTGTTATAAAATGAGTTCTGACTTTGTTATACAGGGGCTCAAAATTATTCCAGGGTTGACATTACCCTCCATCTATTCTTAGATAGGTAGGTATGAAAAACCTAATCAAGGTCTTCTTGTGGTATCCAACAACAATATTAATGATAACTGGCTTGTATTTTGCCTTCAATTCCAACCTTGGCAAGCAATCAGCTCCTCACTTGGTGCGTCAGAGCATAGATACTGTCACCAAGAACAAGTCTATTTTATTCGCCGCCATCCCGTTGGCTAGCTTAGACATCAAATCCGCAATAGCCAGTGAGGATGCAAGACCAATCATCATCGAGCGCTATCTTCGCCATTACAGCTCTCCAATGCTTACATATTCAGGCAAGATAGTTGGCACAGCCGACAAATATGGGGTAGATCCATATCTTGTTGTTGCCATTGCTCAGCAAGAAAGCAATCTCGGCAAAATCACCCCTCCATCTTGCCACAATGCTTGGGGGTGGGGGATCCATTCCGCAGGTACCCTTTGTTTTGACAATTGGGATGAGGGCATCGAAACATTTACCAGGGGACTATCCGACAAATACATAGCCTATGGGCTCCAAACTCCCGAAGAAATCATGACCAAGTACAATGCCACTTCACCTGGTGGTGCCTGGTCCAAAGGTGTTTCACAATTTCTTGACGAACTCAGATCTGGGACCTGGTGATATCAGCTTATCAATAGTTTGCATGCGTTGAGTTATAATATATAGACGTTGGCTTTCGTTGAGATCGACCAAAGTGCCAAGGTGGCGAAATGGTATACGCGCACGCTTTAGGAGCGTGTGAGGAAACTCATGGAGGTTCAAGTCCTCTCCTTGGCACAAGAAGAGATAGCACCATTATCAAAGGTGCAAATCGATTGATATAACGGGCTAATCTCGCGGTTCAATGTACCATTTTGGCTCCAAGCCAATCCTGAGGGGAAGATTGAACCCAGGAGTACTTTGATCTGGCTAATACTCGATCTTTTGTAGGCTTCTCCCAAATCAGCTAATAATGTTCTTATAAAAGTCGTTACGTCGTCAATGTTGTATCTATCAATTGTGGCATCGTTCTTGACTATTTGAGCCTTGATCATGCGGTCTTCAACTACGGAATTTTGTTCCTTAAACACTTCGTCCGAATACACTCCAGCAAGATTCTTCTCAACTAAGGTGTGTCTAAGTGCTTTTAGGGTAGCGATTTCTTGATCTGCTTGGCCTTTGATTTTCTGTAACCTTGCCAGACGCGTGTGGTAGGTGCGGTATAAAAAGGTAATAAATAAATCGAGACATTCCTTCTTAGGCGTTACTTCCTTGAGTGTCTCAATCACTGATCCCTCCAAGAGCTCCGCTTTAGCTGCAACGCCCTTACAAACACCACCACAACGATAGTATGCGTATCTTGCATGTCTGCCTCGACTCCAACCACCTGTCATGCCAGTTCCACATTCTTTACATCGAACGATTCGTCTTAGTGGAAAATCAGGATTTGAATGGACTCTTTTAGCCAAAGCAACTTTATTGGGATTCCTGCCGTCCAAAATAGCCTGTACACGGTAAAACTGCTCCTCAGTGATCATCGGCACGTGTTGAGCTTTGACTTCCTCGTGATACGTTTTAGAAGTTAATAGTCCTAAATAGAATTTATTTCGAAATAGCACATTTACGCGCTGTGCTCTGATGATAAATTCTCTTTTTCCATGGTGCTCTTTCATCCCCCAAGTATTCATGAGATCAGCCATTTCTTGGAGACTTTTGCTACCCGTTGCCATAAGACCCCAGGCCTTTTTCATCAAATCATAGGTTTTAGGATCTTTGATCGCATATCCAGCTTGAACTAAATAACCAAGTGGCACTTGACCAGTCACAATCATCCCAGACAAGAATCTAGCCTTTAAACCGTTTCGCGATCTTTCACTTCGGATGTCGTTATCTAGTTGAGCAAACCCAGCCAGAATTGTCTCCACTAACTTTTCTGTAGGACTATCTCCAGTTGGTTCGGTGGCAGAGACAATTGTTGCTCCGTTCTCAGTGAGTTTTTTTCTAATCGCCAGATAATCTGCCGTGACTCTAGAAACTCTATCAAGACGATAAACAAATACCGCTTGCACCCTATTTTTTTGCTTCCGACAATATTCAAGTAGCTGTATTAGGACTGGTCTGCCGGTAATTGTTTTCGCCGAACGCCCCTCTTCTCGAAACACTTCGGTAATCTCATACCCTCGTTTATCAGCCTCTTTCCTGCATATTTCTTCTTGAGTATCAAGTGAAAAATTATCGACTTGTTCTTCAGTTGAAACCCGAAGATAAAGAACTGCTTTTTTGCCATCTGCATATATTGCATTTGTTGTATTCATCTTGCTCCTTTCTCATGTAGTAATTCTTGGAGTGTTAATCCATCAAAAATATTTCGTTCGTATTCGTCTAGCCAAGATTCCGTTAGATGTTCGACCTCTGTAATTACGTCATTAAGTTCCGTTTCGCTAAACTGGGTAGCTAATGATCCTAAAGCGTCTTTGGCCAGTTTGATTCGTTTATCGGCCTGCTTTTGCTCTGGGAACATTGCTTCTAATGACTGGGAAATTGTCGGTGTTTGATTATATTTAAAAGTCGATTGACCGACAGGTTGAAGATATGGCTGAACGATTTCCTGTCTGGTATATTGTTGTTGGATGTGTACTAATTCTAGGCTCATGGGCATGTATCAACTATAAATATATTTATAGTTTATATCATTATATTTATAGTGTCAAGCCGTCTGGTGAGAGATAAAAGACAATTCTAAATTATCAGAAAATATGGATAAAAAACTCAAAAAGAAGCTTATCGACCATGAGAGAGTTGTTTGCGTCGAATAATTAGCATTAAGCTAAATAGACCGTTCGCAACTACCCAAGTGGCTGGATACAACCAAGTTACCAAACTGTATTGTTGAAGTGCAAACAAACTTAGTCCATGTCTAAATGAATTTAGTTCGTAAGAAAATAACGTTTCTGAAAAGGGTTTGTTCCATGATTTTCTGATCGTAGGGACGAAACCAAGTAAATCTATGGTTGAGACCAAGATAACTGAGAGTATTGGTTGTTTTGCTATTAACCAAATAAATAATGCCACAAAAGATAGTATTAAGAATACCGTATCTGATTTGGTAATATCGTTTTTCCCATTCTTTAAACCTAAAAGAAAAATTATGAGTGAGATAATTACCACTGCTAAAGTTACCCAAGAACCAACTCCAGCACCAGCACTGACTTGTAACCCATAAGCTATAGCGGTCACGAAGCCCCAAATAAACCATGTATATATGTGTGGAGTTGTTTTCCCTTTAATGGTGTCTCTTAAATAAGGGGCATAGCCGATAAAAGTTAATGCAACTGCGACAATGCTGATAATCGCTTTATAAGATTCCATAACTTAAAGTATTTTACCAAAAAATAGTAATGCGAACCAGAGCCTTTGCAGAAATTTGATCTCTGGAGTATCATTCAAACAATATCAAATACCGTTAGTACTTGATGTTAACTGCCCACCTTGGGTAGTTATGTTGAAAAACAATATCATCCTCACAATCCTATATAAAGAACTGCTTACTCTTGTTGGTTTTCTAAATCCGTATTTTGAGATTACTTATCGCCTTTTTAAGATCTATCAGCCATATCTGGTATTTAGTGTTTTGATTATCGCTGTACTCTGGGTGATCTATCAGGTTATAAAACTATATTTGTCTTGGAAAGAATCTAGTAGACCTGCAACTTTATTTGAAGTCGCTCCTCCCACCTCAACCGAACAAAGTTCGTTTACTACCACTCAGCTATTTACATCTGTTCACGGATTACTTCGTCAACGATCATGGCTGCTGAGGCTATTTGATGTTACGAAATCTTATTCATTTGAAATAGCTTCGACAAAAGAAAAGGGTATTCGATATATCTTGAGACTTTCAACTGATGACGCTCAAATTATCAAAAAGAATTTAATAGCGTATTTGCCTGGCATACAGGTAAAAGAAACCAGTGATTATCTTAATGTAAGTGACCAAGGTCACGTCATTGATATCGGTCTGACTAATCACTTTGCTTTTCCACTCAAGAAGCAAGACAACCTTGCTGAATATGACCCGATTGCCTATATCACAGGAACAATGACTAAGCTGGCCGAGAATGAGTTGGTGGCCGTACAAATGATTGTGTCACCTGTTAGTAGATCAACAGCTCAATTTGTTGGACGATTACGATCACTTTTCTTGGGGAAAAAGGATGTATTATCTGAATTGAAAGGATCTAGTCTTGCAAGTTCAGTCTTTATAACGATAGTTTATATTGGCTTACAAATTCTCTTATTTCCCCTTGGTCTAGTAATTTGGATAGTAACAGGTGGTCGAGAAGGGCCAATTTTATCCATTAATTCTTTGAAGGGCCAGCTACCTGATAGCACGTACAGGGATATTGTTGAAACCCAGATTAAACAAAAAATCGATCAACAGTTATTTACCGTTTCTTTAAGGTATCTGACTGTTTCAAGTGTTTACTCGAGTCGATCAAGAATTGAAAAGGGTTTTATAGCAGCCCTTAGTCCATTTACTAACGCAGGGTATCAAAACCTACGACCAAAAAGGTATCTCAGGATAAAAGCAATCAACAATCTATTACTATGGCTCTACCGACGCCGATTATTTGGCTTTATGGGTAATCTGATTCTCTCAACATCTGAGTTGTCTGATCTGTATCACTTTCCCTACACCAGTATTACCAAAACTGAAAACTTATCCAAGTTACATAGCAAAGAATTGCCAGCTCCGTTATCTCTGAAACAAAAGGCAGAGCTTGATATTTATTTTGCCAACAATACCTATGGTGGCACTGTAACCAAAATAGGCTTAACTGCTGATGAACGTCGTCGCCATGTCTATATTCTGGGAGCAACTGGCACAGGTAAGTCCACCATGCTTTTATCGATGATCGAACAGGATATTAAGAACAATAAAGGCTTAAGCGTTATCGACCCACACGGTGACCTAATCGATCAAATTATCTCGGTTATTCCAAAAGAACGAATACAGGATGTCGTTTATTTTAATCCAGATGATATTGGCTACCCAATGGGGATAAATTTACTTGAGCTTACACCAGGACTGAACGAAGAGGATACAATCCGCGAAAAAGAATTTATTGCCGAAAGTATTATCTCTGTTTTTAACAAAATCTATACTGATAAGTACTCAGGGCCAAGAATGGAATACATTCTTCGTAACACTATTCACACGGCCTTTACCATCCCTGATGCCTCTCTTTTTACTGTCTATAAACTTCTAATCAATACTTCATTCAGAAAGTCGGTAGTGCGTAACCTTAAAGATGAAAACCTCTTGGACTTTTGGAAGTATGAATTTGCCAAAGCTGGTGATTACCAGAAAGTAAAAATGATCTCACCAATTACTAATAAGATTGGACGATTCCTTTTCTCACCAACTGCTAAACGAATACTTGAACAGGGTAAATCCACAATCAACTTCGATACAATTATGAATGAGGGGAAAATACTGCTTTGTAACTTAGCCAAGGGAAAGATAGGAGAAGACAACTCAAGTGTATTTGGAGTGCTTATCATGGCTAAGATTCAATTGGCGGCACTCAAACGCGCGAGAATGAAGCCAGAAGATAGAAAAGACTTTTATCTCTACGTCGATGAGTTCCAAAACTTTGCGACACCTGCATTTGCCCAAATCCTCTCAGAAGCTCGTAAATACAAATTAAACGCTATTCTGGCTCACCAGACTACCTCGCAACTTGAAGATATTTCACTGGTCAATATTACACTTGCGAATACTGGAACGGTGATTTGTTTTAGAACGGCTAACCCAGAAGATGAGCGGATGATCTTGCCACAGTTCAGACCATATATCGAACAAGGTGAAATCGCCAGCCTACCCTCATATCACTTTTATATGAGACTCGGAGCACTCAACCCAGAAGAACCATTCTCAGGGGTAACTGTTCCAGTAAAGATTGAATATAGTCAAAATAGAGTTGATGAGGTGATCGAGTCATCTAGAAAACTGTATACAAAAAAATACACTGGGTCATCTGACACATCTATTAAGCCAAAAGAAAAGCAGATATCTAAAAGGGTGTACTCGGCACTTCCTTGATTTCCTACCGGTAGGTAATGGATATATTTGATTTAGGTTGATAGTACGGTATTTTATATTTTCTTTTTACCCTCTTATTCCTTATATATAAGGGAGAGGAATGATACAATCATTCCAAACTGCCACAACTTAACTACTATGGACAGCCAATTACTACCAACAGCACAACTCGACATTCTCCAATATCTCTATAGATTCCGTTTCTTAAATAGCTCACAACTTCAACGACTACTAACTCACAACAATATCCGCCTAACAAATTACCATCTTAAAAATCTCATCACACACAACTACATCGGAAAACACTACTCACGATCTTTAGGACTAGCAAATATTCCCGCCGTTTATTACCTATCATCTGGAAGTATCAAAGTATTGTCGGATAGTCCAAATTTTGACAAGCGGGCACTAAAGAGAATTTATCGCGAAAAGATCCGATCTCAACAATTTATTACTCACTCTTCATTTGTTGCTGAATACTTCCTCTATTTACGAGGTGAATCAGAAAAATCAAAACACACACTACATTTTTTCACTAAAACTGATCTACTGGCTCATCCGTACCTGATTCACCCCTTACCAGATGCTTACTTTGCCAGGGTAGATATTACCGACAATACAAAAAGATATTTTGTTGAAGTAGTCGAAGACAGTTCTCCGCGCTTTGCTCTGCGCAAACGAATCGAACAATATTGTGACTATATCGATGATGGTAAATTCACAGAAGCCACTGGCCATGATTTTCCAACCCTTCTATTTATCTGCCCAGGTTATGCTAGTCTGATCTATCTCAAAAAACATATTGCCCGCATATATGAAGAGACCTCACTCGATCAAATAGAGATTTACATTGCCACCAAAGAGCAAGCTTTTGCTGGTAGTTGGGAAAAGATTGAGGCGGAAGAGGATTAACTAATCAATTTGAATGATCCGTCTCTATGATCTGGCAAATGCTCAATTGCTTCATTCACCTCGACGTTGAATCCTTTATCATTTGCTCCTGCTCCCATACTCCATGTTTTTAGCTCTAATGCAGATTGTTCAATGACGATAGGCATATCCAAATCCAATGGGCATATAGTCCCAGGAATATATTCAAGCTCTTTTTGAAGAGTTTCACCGTCTACAACTCTCCACTTACCAACAAGAGCCTTTAGTTTAGGTTGGTCAATCCTGTCTGAGCCACGCAAAATAATACCTTTGTAACCATCGTGTGTCGAGATTATAAGAGTTTTAATAGAATTATTTGGGTCGTAGTTATGATCTAGTGAAGTATCTTCAATACGTGCTGAAATTGCTGTATCTGTAAAAGTTACAACTTCATATTTGACACCGTTTACATCAAGCCGTTGTTTTATCGAGTCAAACGACTTCATTTGAGTATCTCCCTAACGGTAGCGTCAGCCAATATCGCCATTGAGTCATAGATGTTTACATGGTCATGTTTCGGAGTAAGTAGTTGCAGATCTGTACATGCGAGAACAACATCCTTAATACCTTTTTCTGACAGTCTACCAATTATCTCTAGTAACTCTGCTCTATCTTTGTCGTCATATCTGTTTATAACGAGATTATTAATCAAAGTACCAATTTTGCCCTGATCCTGAGTATCAGGTAATGTTATGGTGATATTATTTTTCTCAAGTGGTGATTGATATAAGCTTTTTTCGACTGTTGATTTTGTGGCAAGTAATCCAATCTCATTGATATTTTTACTTTTTAAGAAATCAGAAGTTTCCTCAACTATACTTAAGACTGGAATTTTCACCGAACTTCTGACTTCATTTATAAAAATATGCACAGAGTTGCAAGGTATAACGATAAAGTCAGCGCCACCACTTTCGAGTCTTCTGGCAGCGTCCTGCAAATAGGGAATATATCGTTCTTCGCCTTCGGCTTTTGTGATCAGATCTTCTTCTATTTGGTACTTAAGTGGAATACTCCAGATCAGCAGTGGTGGTCGCTCAAGTTTATTTTTTTGGAAACTATCGAAAATAATTTCCTGGTAAAACTGAGCCGTTGTCTCTGGCCCTAGTCCTCCAATAATTCCAGCCGTTTTCATATTCATGTATTTTATATCTTTACCCGCTCGATTGCTACGGAAAAACTCTTAGTAATCGTCTAGACGTCTTCCCAAGACATATGCAATTTCTTTTCGACCTTCCTCCGTTTGCCTAAACTCATTAAATAGTCGCGCACCTTTGTCGCTTAGGAGCGGAACAAACTCGGGTAAGTCATTAAGCGGGACTTTGCGAAACTCCTGCAATCGCAAATCTACTGTATACCCTTTAAAAACTGGTAATCTTCTGATCATATATTTTCCTTTCTTGGATACCCATCCGCGGGGTTGGGGCCCCGCGGTGGATACAACTTTTATAATTTTGCACTTGGCACAACCACACTAATTCTCTTCTCGTCAAAATATAAATCTCGCTCGATCCCTAAACCAAAGTTTCCGCGATAGCTTTCAAGCTCAGCCAGAGAAAAAGAACCCCATTCATCGTTCCAATCCCCAAAGATGGAAACGAATCCAAAAAATTCTTGACTCGTTGGATCGTACTCGGTGGCGTACCATGTACCCGCGCCTGTAGGGTTGAAGAACTTCGCAACCACGATGGGATCAGAGCTGTCCTCTTGTCTGCCTAGTTTGGCGAACCTAGCTAGTAGCTCTTTCGTTAGTAGTTTCATATATATTCACCTCCTTTCTTTTGGCTTCCTTCCGAAAATTAATGGTTGGGAAGTATGGCCATACTTCCCATACCAGGGAATCCTGCCAGCGGGGTGAATTTAGCAAGGGCAAACGAAGTGCAGTTTATTGAAGCGAAGCGGAAACCCTTGCGAAATGAGGGGTAAGACCCCTAAATCACTTGACACAAAATGTTATTGGTTGTAAACTAGCGTACTAGTACATGAATACACTACTAAAACTATTACAAAACATTAAATCTGAGCAAGAGGCCAGAGACTTTTTGGAAAGCATGTTTTCTCCAGAGGAGATCGAAACTTTTGAAAAAAGAGTTAAGATTATTAAGATGTTGCTAAAAGACAAGTCGCATAGAGAAATTTCAACAAAGCTTAATGTTGGAATTGCGACAGTGACAAGAGGATCAAAAGAATTGAAACTTGGTCACTTTAAATTTTTAACGGAGAAATAAATGAATAACCAATTAAAAGCCTACATTAATCTTTCGCTTGCAATGATCATCGTTGGGTCGTCTGTTGTTGTGGGAAAGCTTATTACAGATTCCTTGCCAATATTTTTATCATCATTCTTGAGCCTACTAATAGCCTCAATCTTGTTTTTGCCTAGCATTGTTCCTTTGATTAAAAGTAATCAACTTACTAGGAGCGATTACTTTTACTTAGGATTACAGGGCTTACTAGGCACTGTCTTATATCGAATTTTCTTCTTTCTTGGACTTAAATATATTGATGCCAGTTTTGCAGGGATAATATCTGCTCTGCAACCAGCAATGATAAGTGTTTTGGCCATATTATTTCTGAGAGAAAAACTGTCACCAAAAGAAAAATTTGGCATAGGTTTAGCTGTTTCCGGATTAATGATGGCTTATCTAGCAAACAAGGTTACGGTTACTCTTGGATCTGGCTTGCTTATTGGGACAATTTTAGTTCTGCTCGCAGTACTCGGAGGAGCTTGCATTAGTGTCTTTGCAAAAAAATTGAATAAACAAGTCAGCCCTATGGCTATAGCTGGTATGGTCACTTTAATTAGTTGCGGTCTATCTTTGCCTACGGCACTGTATGACTTATTAACTTTTAATATAACAAGTATCACCCCATTTGGTTTTGGCTTGATTGCATATTATGGTGTTTTTCTGACATATATATCCTTCATTTTATGGTTTAAAGGTTTAAAACAAGTAAGTGCGTCGGTTGCAGGCGTTTTTACCGCTCTTGTTCCAGTATCAGGTATTTTGCTATCGATTATCTTCCTGAAGGAGACACCCAATTTATTTGAATTTGTTGGAGGACTACTAATTATTTTAAGTATAATTTTGGTAGTATATAAAAATGAGAAATAAGAGCATTGGTATTATTGGTGGTGTAGGACCTCAAGCGACCCAATATTTGTATGGGAAGATTATTGAATTTGCTCAGAGCAAGTACAACGCTGAACATAACGATGATTTTCCGCACGTAATAATTGAATCTTTGCCAATACCTGACTTTATTTCTGATAAGACAAAGGTGCCTGTAGCATTGGAGATGCTAAAACAATGCGTATCTCGATTCTCTGCATCGAATGTTGACAGAGTTTGTATTGCGTCAAACACAGTTCATATTTTGTTAGATGAATTAAAACAATCTTCTAATCTTGAATTTTTATCGATGATCGATTTAGTAACTAACAAATGTGCCTCATACGATTATAAGAAAGTTGGCTTACTTGGAACTCCTGTTCTAACTGAATCTGGCTTATATAACAAAGCCTTGAACAGAAGAGGGATTGAATTACTAATTCCAACTAAAGACGAGTTACACGTTGTCGAAGAAATCATTAGAGGTGTTATCGCTGGAAACAACCACAATATTGATAAGGAAAAATATATTGCAGTAATTAACAGATTATTTTCTGAGGGAGCTGAAGGAATAATTCTCGGTTGTACAGAGTTACCACTTGCGGTTGATTATACTGTTCTTGGTAAGCGAGTAATTAACTCTGATGAAGTGCTAGCTGAGGGTATAGTTGATTATTATTACGAATAATCGCACTGCAACGATCTATCTTCTTGACTTTCTGCCTGGTTAGTATAATAATTCCCTCAAGTTTACAAGAGCTGCCCCTCCGATAGGGGCTTTTTTGTAGCTAGACCTGCCTAAAGTTATAAATTATTGATTTATATGGAGGTAGGCTATGAATAAAAAAATAATTGTTACATCTTCTCTCGCCATCACGGCACTAATCTTTGCGTCACCAGTCTTAGCTGCTTCAGCTGACGTAACCAAAATCGAAACCTTCATCAAAAGCATTATCCAGATATTAGTTACGCTTGCCGGGCTTATCTCTGCTGGATTCTTTGTCTGGGGTGGTGTTAGTTATATAACAAGTTCGGGCAACCCAGTCGCATTGGATCAAGCAAAAAATACCATTAAATATTCAGCCATTGGTTTAGCCGTAGTACTTGGTGCATTTGTGTTGACTAACATCATCTCTGATTTAGCCACTGGAGCATTTGGGGCTGCGCAGTAGTTCCAAAATTGGATTATGAAAAACTATGAAATTATTGAGTCTGGCACTAACCACCATACTTACAACGCTCTTCTTTCCTTCTGTGGCGTATGCAGCAAGTAGCGCACCATCAGAAATAACTGCTTTTACGGGTGACGCTCTCACTCTCATAACGATAATATCGGCCGCCTCAGCGGTCTTTTTTTTAATTCGTGGTGGGTATATCTACATCACATCTAGTGGTAAACCAGACGCTCTAGAAGAAGCCAAGAAAACGATTCACAACTCTCTCCTTGGTCTTGTTATCGTTCTGGCTTCAAGTGGACTAGTTTCACTATTGTCTGGTGCACTTGTTGGAGAAACGGGAAGTACAAGTATCACAACGCTACCTATAACTCAGATTGAGAGTGTGGCACCAAGCGACGGACTTACTCAGGTACTTATCGATGCGGTCAACGGCTTCATTCAAAACATTGTCGAGAGTTCCACTAAGCCAATTGTGGATGGGATTATGACCTTCTTAGGGTCAACCCCGTCACTCCTAGCCAATGCCTCAATTGTGAAATTCTGGTTAATAATGCTTGGGATAGTAGATAGCCTTTTTGTGCTAGTGGTGGCACTCTTAGGCCTCCAATTTATGAGCGCTTCTACTTTTGGCTTTGAAGAAATCGAGTTTAAACATCTCCTGCCTAGAATCGGCCTGGCTTTTCTTGGCGCAAACGTATCACTCTTTTTGGCTGACTACGCCATCCAAGCTAGTAATGCACTGGTGTCAGGTGTTATCTCAGCCACAGGTGGACTTAATCATGCTTGGATTACCAATGCCATCACAATCTCAAGTTTAACCAATGGCACTGCTCCATTTATTATCCTGATATTCCTCCTGATTTTCTTGATTGTTTCTATTGTGCTACTTCTTATGTACATCAGTCGTTTGATAGTTATCGTACTCGGCGCTGTCCTCTCACCCTTTATATTTCTTCTGTGGACTCTTCCCAAAACCGCTGACTTTGCTGAGATGGCGGTGAAAGGCTACTTTGTATCAGTGTTTACGATTTTTATTCATGTCGTAACGATTCAACTGGCAGGAACTTTTTTGTCACTACCTGAGCAAACCAACAACTCACTTATCTCAATTGCTGTAGCTATTGGGTTACTCCTGACTCTGCTTAAAATTCCATCGTTCATGATGCAACTCATTCTATTTTCTAGAAGTGTGGGCGCGGTTCGTCATATGGGGAGTCAAATCACCAATGTATTAAGCACCGACTCAAGCTCAAACGTGTCATATAAAGGCGCAAAAACAGCTAAATTGCCTAGAAGGAGTGCCAACCTATGAGAACCACAATCATCCCTGCACAGATTACGACCGTTGAAGATAAAGTGGCAGGATCTCTCAATATGACTCAGGTCTTAATCCTCATGACGCCAATTCTTTGGACTGCCATCGTCTACATCCTACTTATGCCCAGCATGAAACTCACTTCGTTAAAACTCGTGCTTATTATCATCTCTACAACTATCTCAGGTATTTTGGCTCTACGAATTAAAGACAAAATAGTGGCAGAGTGGCTTGGGGTGCTTCTGAAATACCGACTAAGACCAAAATACTGGCTGTATAACAAAAATGACATAACCAATCGAATTGTAGATGTTCCTGACATTCCAGATATTGCGCTAGTTCCAAGGAAATCATCCAAGAAAGCAATTAACAAACAAAAGACTGAGATTAATATTGCTGATTTGGTCAGATTCGAGCAACTGATCGATTCTGGCAAGGTCGCAGTTTCCTATCTTATAAAGAAGTAAAACTATGAGTATCTTTAGCAAATCAAAAAAATCTAGTAGTCGAGGGCAAATCCAGATTAAAGAAGTCGTGGATAACATTCTTGTGCTCCCAAATAACGAATACCGCCAGATTTTAGAAACTTCCTCTGTAAACTTTGAGCTTAAAAGCGAAGAGGAGCAGGATGTGATTATCGACAGTTTCCAAAATTTCCTAAACTCACTTCCGTGTGAAATCCAAATATTAGTCAGGGTGCGAGAAGTCGATATCGACCGCTACGTGGAAGATATTGGGAGGACTAAAGATAAAGAAACTATTCCTGCCTACAAAAAACAAATCGAGGGTTACTGCTCTTTCGTTAAAAAACTTGTCTCTGGCAACAAGATCCTTTCTCGCCGTTTCTATATTGTCATTCCCTACAAACATACTGAGCGCCATCAGGACATGAAGCTTATCAAAGAACATTTAAATCTTGAAAAAGACATCATTATCAAAGGCTTGGAGCGAATGCAGATGAAAGCGCGAAGCATATCAGGTCTTGAAATTCTCAATTTATTTTATGGCTTCTACAACCCGGAAAGCCTGAAAACTCAGACCATAACTAGGGAAACAGTCGAAGCAATACTGAAAAACAACTATGTTTAATCTAAAGAAAAAAATTACTAGCCTCAGACCAATTAAAGCTTGGCAAAAGAAGCGCAAGCTCAAAGCCATGACAAATCAGGCGGTCAAAATCGCTTTTGGTACGCAGGATCAAGTGGATTTGATTTCGTACGCAGGGCTTAAAGAGGAATCGAGCTATTTGCAGATTAACGACAGGTTTGTCAGAACCATGTTCGTTTCTGGCTACCCGTATGTCGCTTCAACTGGTTGGCTCAATAATCTCATTAACTTTAATCATGATATTGATATCAGCTACCACATCGAACAAGTTGATCCGCTAACCGCCCTGCCCAAACTGATCAGAAAAATAACTGAGCTTGAGTCAACCAAGCGCACCATGCTCAAAGAAGGTAAGGTCATAGGGAGCGAAATTACCGATCCACTTGAATCCGCTATGGAGCTTAAAGACAAAATCCAGCGAGGCATGGAGAAGCTTTTCCAAATCTCAATCTATATGACTATTAGCGCGGAATCGCTTATCGAGCTAAACAAAGTCACCAAACTTTTAGAGACAGTTATGCAGACGAGGCTTTTCTACATCAAGCCAGCTACCTTCCAACAGATCGAAGGATTGCAGTCTATTCTCCCTAGAGCCGAGAATAAACTGGCTCAGAAACGCAATCTTGATAGCTCAAGTGCAGCGCTCACTTTCCCCTTTGTGTCATCTGAACTGGTGCAAGAATCAGGCATCTTGTATGGCATCAACAAATCAAATAATTCACTGGTCATTATTGACCGCTTTAGTTTAAACAATGCCAACTCTATTATTTTTGCTCAATCGGGATCTGGCAAAAGCTATACTGCCAAAGTCGAAATACTCCGCCACCTGATGCAAGGCACCAAAGTCATCATCATTGACCCAGAGCGCGAATATAAACAACTAGCCGCTAGTGTTGGAGGAACGTACATCAAACTATCAGCCACCTCCAAAGAGAAAATTAATCCGTTCCAGTTTTCAGAGCACTCGGTAACGCAGGAAAACAACTTATCGGAACACATTCAGGATTTAACTGAACTTATTTCACTCATGGTTGGATCACTTACCTCAGAGGAGCGGGCATCAGTGGATCGAGCACTACTTCTCACCTACAAAGAAGCCAAGCTTACTCCGCGAAAAAACGCCAAAAGATCAAAAGCTGTTGAATATCCACTCCTCAAGGATTTCTACAAAAATCTCAAAGCCATGAAGCATAAAGATTTATGCGACAGACTAGAACGATTTGTGAAAGGTTCACTTTCAACCGTTTTTGATTCCCAGACAAATATTAAGCTCGATAACCGCCTGATCGTCTTTGACATCAAAGACTTAAACGAATCAATCAGATCAATCATGATGATGGTTGTTGCTAACTTCGTTAATAATGAGGTTAAACAAAATCCTCAGAAACGAATGCTGGTGATTGATGAGGGCTGGATGCTTCTGCAAGAGCCAGAGAGTGCCAGATTTATCTCAGGACTCGTTAGACGTGCCAGAAAATACTATCTAGGTGTGACAATTATTTCTCAGCAAGCAAATGATTTCCTCAATCAAGACTATGGTAAAGCGATTGCGAGCCAGTCATCACTTCGTGTCCTCATGCGTCAAGATACGACCACTATCAAAAAAGTGGCTGACGAGTTCCATTTATCTGCTTACGAACAACATTATCTACTGACCTGTGATCGCGGCGAAGCTTTAATTATTGCCGATCAAAACCATGTAGCGGTTAAAATTGTGGCCTCAGAGCAAGAACATCCACTCCTGACTACCGATCCAAGGGAAGTCTACATCTAGCCATGAATCCAAAACTAGTACTTACGCTCTGGTCGTTTCGTAAGGAACTAAAATTCGTTCTTCTGGCTTTCCTCACCATCCTCATGTTACCTGTCATTGCGGTCATTCTACTGACTCAGGTGGGTATAAATATCATCTCGGACAAGTTAGTTGACCAGAACCCAACTAATCAAAGTATTCAGATCAAAGACCCGACAACGGATGAAGTGGTGACAGAAATTCACCCAACAGTTGTTTGGCCAACTAAAGGAGTCATTACCCTTGAGTTTGCGCAATCTAGTATGTATCAGGTCTTCCATACGGGCATTGATATTGCCAATAAACTTGATGAATCAGTGAATCCAGCCATGGACGGCACTGTTCTTTATGCAGGAGAGATCTTTTGGGGTTATGGCAAACACGTCATTATTGACCACGGCAACAATGTCACCACCATCTATGCCCACTTAAACAAGATATACGTCTTTAAAGGCCAAAAGGTGACCACCAGCGACGTAATAGGTGGCCAGGGTCAAACAGGTTGGGCTACTGGAGTTCACCTCCACTTTCAGGTGAATGTGTACGGAATACCAGTGAATCCGAGAGTGTTCTTAGACAATCCAACGACTGCTAAATAAATAATGAACTAGGGTAATTATGCCTATAAAGTACTATAATGAGATAGTCAGAATATTTAGGATTGCAAATAAATTATATGTATCAAAATGAAGCAAAAACCAGAAGAGACATAATCGATCTTCGTTTGTTAAAAGCGGGTTGGGATGTAAATAATCCCTCCCAAGTCACGTCTGAACTTGATATTTGGGTTGGGCTACCTGAAGGTATTGAAGAGCCAGAACATGAACATCAAGGCTTTCAATATGCCGATTATGTACTCCTTGGCGAAGATGGATATCCACTTGCAGTAGTTGAAGCAAAAAAGACCTCTAGAGATGCTCGTATTGGTCAAGAGCAAGCCAGACAATACGCGGTAAACATTCAAAAAAACTCGGGTAAGGAAATGCCATTTGTCTTCTACACTAACGGGAATGATATCTATTTTTGGGATACTGAAAAGTTTCCTCCAAGAAAAGTTTATGGCTTCCCAACACGCAAAGATCTAGAGCGACTTCTCTTCTTACGAAAAAATCAAAAACCAATTTCTCAAGAACTGATCAATCGCGATATCTCAAATCGCCCATATCAGATAGAAGCTATCCGCTCTGTATTTGAAAATATGGATAAAGGTAAACGCAAAGCATTGCTTGTTATGGCAACTGGAACAGGCAAAACCAGAACATGCGTATCAATGATAGATGTCCTGATGAGAACAAACCGTGTGCAACGAGTCTTGTTTCTTGTAGATCGTATTGCACTTCGAAATCAAGCTCTTGATGCCTTTAAAGAATATCTTCCAAATGCCCCTGTCTGGCCAAAGATTGGTGAGACAGAAATCGCAACCGATAGACGTATTTACGCGGCAACTTACCCAACCATGCTCAATATCATTGAAAACAAGGACTGTCCTTTGAGCCCACATTTCTTTGACATGATTGTGGCTGACGAAAGTCATCGATCAATTTATAACGTTTATAGAAATATCTTTGATTATTTTGATGCAGTTCAACTTGGTTTAACTGCCACACCAAAAGATGCAGTCGAACACAATACGTTTGGCTTGTTTAACTGTGATGACGGCATACCAACCTATGCCTATTCCTATGAAGAAGCTATTAACAATAAACCTCCATATCTCTCTGACTACGAAGTATTAAAAATCAGAACTAAATTTCAAAAAGAAGGAATCAGAAAGAACAATATCACCATTGGCGAACAGCAAAAGCTCCTCGCAGACGGCAAAGAACCTGATGAAATTGACTATGAAGGTACTGATCTCGAGAAAAAAGTAACGAATCGAGGAACAAATGCGCTTATTGTTCAAGAATTTATGGAAGAGTCCATTAAAGATGATAGCGGAACTTTGCCAGGCAAGACCATTTTCTTTGCCATGACTATGAAGCACGCAAGACGATTGCAGGAAGCTTTTGATGATCTCTACCCTGAGCACAAAGGCAACTTTGCAAAAGTTATCGTATCTGATGATGCTCGTGTCTATGGTAAGGGCGGTTTACTTGATCAGTTTGTTAATAATGATTTTCCTAGAGTCGCCATCAGCGTAGACATGCTTGATACGGGTATCGACGTTAGAGAGCTCGTTAACCTAGTTTTTGCCAAACCAGTATTCTCATACACAAAATTCTGGCAAATGATCGGTCGAGGCACAAGACTGCTTGAGCCAAAAAAGATAAAACCGTGGTGTACTAAGAAAGACAAATTCTTGATCATGGATTGTTGGGAAAACTTCGAATATTTTCAAATGAATCCGACAGGAAAAATTGATAGACCCGCAAAACCAATCCCCGTTAGATTATTTGAAACTAAGCTTGAAAAACTTTCTGTTGCTCAAAACCTATCTGACGATCAACTAATACAAACCACTATTCAAAAACTAAAAGACGATGTTGCTAAGTTGCCTGAAAATAATGTGGTAATTCTTGATGCCAGAAGTACTCTAGATGGCCTTAATGACCAATTCTGGACAAAGATCAATGAAGACAAACTGGCATTACTTCAAAAAGACATCGCCCCACTAATGAGAACTCGCACAGGTGAAGATTACAAAGCAATGAGTTTCGAAATTAAGGTCATGCAGTACTCGATTGCCAAGTTGGACCAAAGTGACAAACAAGAGAAGAAAATCACTGCCTTGGAAGAAGTAATTATTGAGATGGTTTCTGATCTTCCACTCACAGTTAACGTCGTTGCTAAAGAAAAAGACTTAATTGAAGCCGTGTTAAACGGTGGCTATTTATCCAAAGCTAGTGATGCTGATTTGGATGTTCTAATCGACAAGATTGCTCCACTCATGAAGTATCGAGAAGAAGGCATAAAGCCGAATCAAGATTCCTTTGATTTACGAGATATTACCTCTGAAAAGATGTATATCAAGTTCGGCCCTTCTAACGAACGAGTCACTATTCAAAAATATCGAGACAAGGTGGAAGCGTTAGTAAAGAAACTAGAAGAAGACAACGAAACACTCAGAAAAATTAAAAATGGCGATAGTATCACCAGTGAAGAAATTGACGAGCTTGCCCAAACATTGGCCGAATATGAGCCTTACCCGACCGAAGAAAATTTACAAAAGGCTTACGATGCGCGTAAGGTGCGTTTCCTGGATTTGATCAAGTACATCATGGGTATCGGTGGGCTCGTTACCTTCCCTGAAAAAGTATCCGAAGCATTCGCAGAGTTTATAGCAGATCACAATACTTTTACTGCCAAGCAAATACAGTTCCTTCAAACACTACAGACCTTTATCATCGAAAATGGTGCACTGACTAAAAAAGATCTTGTACAAGAGCCATTTACAAAAATTCACGAGAATGGATTCTTGGGCTTGTTTGATAAACACATGCAACTAGAGATACTTAATTTTACGAATCAAATTTTTCAATATGCTTAATACAACAATAAAATCGTCAATTGATCGACTTTGGGACAAGTTTTGGAGTGGTGGAATTTCCAATCCTCTCACTGCTATTGAACAAATTTCCTATCTCCTTTTCATGAAACGTCTTGATCAAATGGATCTCAAGAAAAAACAGGATGCAGAGTTTACTGGTGAAGCATATAAATCTATGTTTAGTGGTGAAAATGAAAAGATGAGGTGGAGTCACTTCCGACACATGGAAGGCGGAGAGATGCTTACTCATATTCAAAATAGTGTTTTCCCATTCCTAAAAACGCTAAATCCTAAAGACAGTCCGTTTGCAAAACACATGACTAATGCCGTGTTCATCATCTCTAAGCCTTCGCTCGTAGTTGAAGCCGTCAATATCATTGATGAAATTTTTGAAGAGATTTCTAGTCAAGAATCTAAAGGCCAAGGATTTCAAGATACTCAAGGCGATCTATATGAGTATTTACTCGCTGAGATAACCAGTGCGGGCAAACTTGGTCAATTCCGCACACCTAGACATATCATTCAGCTCATCTGTGAGCTAGTTGATCCAAAGCTCGGTGACAGTATTTGTGACCCTGCATGTGGCACTGGTGGCTTCCTTCTTGGTGCATATCAGCACATCCTTACCCAGCACACGAGTAAGGAACACCAAAAGACTGACGAGAACGGGCTTACACGCGGTCTTGTGGGCGATAAACTCACGGATGAGCGTCAATGGTCACAACTGAAAGAAAAGACCTTCTACGGCTATGACATGGACGACAGCATGGTTCGTATTGGCCTTATGAACTTGATGATGCATGGCATCTCAGTACCAAACATTGAACAAAAAGATACTCTTTCCAAGAAATATGATGAAGATAACTATTTTGATGTCATCATGGCCAACCCTCCTTTTAAGGGAAGTATAGATAAGGGTGACATCAATGAATCCCTTTCACTCCCCACTACCAAGACAGAACTACTCTTCATCAACAGAATCATTAAATCACTGAAGATTGGTGGACGCGCCGGTGTCATCGTTCCTGATGGTGTTCTCTTTGGCTCAAGTAACGCTCACAAACTAGCTAGAAAAATGTTGCTTAATGATTGCGAGCTTCAGGGAGTCATTTCTCTACCCAGTGGTGTATTCAAACCCTATGCGGGAGTAAGTACCGCAATACTTCTGTTTGTAAAAGGCGGTGAGACTGAAAAAGTATGGTTTTACGACATGAAGGCTGATGGCTATACCCTTGATGACAAGAGAGCAAAAATCTCTGACAATGACATCCCCGATATAGTTAATAACTGGAAGCATAGAAAAGAACAAACTGAAAACAATTTAGAATCTAAGTTTTTTTATGTAGATAAAAGCCAAATAGAAAACAATAATTATGATCTAAGTATAAGTAGATATAAAACTTCAACCTATAAAGTAATGGATTTTGAAAGCCCAACAGACATACTTAGTAAGATTGAGAAGATAGAAAGTGAAATAAATGAAGGTATCAAAGATTTACGAAAATTATAAATATGAACTATGTAACGTTAGGCAAAATTGCAGAATTTATCAACGGATATGCATTTAAACCCTCAGATTGGAGTAATGAAGGGCTTAGTATTATAAGGATACAGAATTTAACTGACTCTAATAAGCCTTTTAACAAAACAACTAAATCAGTTCCAGATAAATACATAGTTCACAAAGGTGATCTTTTGATTTCTTGGTCAGCAACATTAGGAATTTTTGAGTGGGAAAAAGAAGAGGACGCTTTATTAAACCAGCATATATTTAAAGTCTTGCTAGATTCAACCTTAGTTGAAAAGAGATATTTCATGTATGTTCTTCAACATACGATTGCCAAAATGAGTCAATTTACGCACGGATCAACGATGAAGCATATAGTACGTGGTGATTTTCTAAAACATCAAATACCGCTTCCAGATCTTGATAAGCAAAAATTAATAGTTGAGCTACTTGATAAGGCTAACGCTCTACGCCAAAAACGCAACTTATCAATCCATCTGCTAGACCAATATTTAAAATCAGCCTATCTAGAGATGTTTGGTAATCCAATGAACAACCCAAAGAATTGGGGCTTAAAGAAATTTGGAGCAATTGGAAAACTAGACCGGGGAATGTCAAAGCATCGGCCTAGAAATGCACCAGAACTGCTAGGGGGAGATCACCCATTAATACAAACGGGTGATGTGTCAAATTCTGGTATCTATATTCGCACTTACAAGTCAACATATTCAGATATAGGTTTAAAACAGAGTAAAAAATGGCCTAAAGGCACTCTTTGTATAACCATCGCCGCAAATATAGCAAAAACTGGAATCCTAGATTTTGATGCGTGCTTCCCTGATAGTGTAGTTGGTTTTGTACCTGATCTAAATCAAACAAACAATTTATTCATTCATTTCTGGATCTCCTTCTTGCAAGAAATGCTAGAAAGAAATGCTCCAGTTTCAGCTCAAAAAAACATCAATCTTAAGATATTACGTGAATTAGATGTCTTCATACCACCCATTGAATCTCAAAACAAATTTGCGGATATTGTTAATCAAACAGAATCACTCAAATTTAAAATGATTCAACAGTTAGAAGTGCTTGATACCCAATTCCAATCATTGATGCAAAGATCATTTTCGGTAAAGTAAATTACTTTTTGAATTTTTTAATAGTTTCTGGATCGTTATCGTTCACCCATTTCAAGAGTGCCTCAACGACTTTATCAACTTCGCCATCTGCATCATGTTCAGCTGCTTCTTGCATCCGATTTCCTTGAAGTTCTGGTACTCCTAAAACTTTCCAGTCATCTCTTGTTATTTTATAAGTAGAAAGGAAAATGTAGGGTAATCCAGTTCTTTCTTCTCTCTCCGAAAAATGATAAAGTTCTTTTTTTATATCGAACGCACCATCACCGCATATTCGTTTCCTATATCGCATCGAGCCAACAACAACCATAAATTTTGATTTTGGCAAATTTATATTAATTTTATCTTTTATTGCAGGTGCTGGATATTCTTCATCAAGAAAAGTTATGTAACCTTTTTCTTGAAGTTTTTTGTTTAACTTCTTTACAAAATTATTTTCTCCGGCTGCTGCATCGGTTCCGGCAGATGCATGACTTATAAAAATATCAATGTTTTGTTCAGAACCAGCGAGCTTCATCTTTTCTCTTAGTAGCAAGTAAGTCCATTTGATATTCTTACGTTCAATAACGGCAATGGCCTTTGCATCTTCAACTACTTTGATTACCAAGTTATTTTGAGAACTTAATTCGGAAATCCGTTTTAATAGCCAATTTATTTCAGGTGAATCGAGGTGTTGTTCTGCCCAAGATTTCAGTACTGTTAGTGCTTCCACAGACAAAAGGAATTCATCTCTGGCTACAAAAGCGATAACTATACTCCATAGGTAGTTTGCATATTCCTTGTGATCTGGTTTTTCAACGATAGTAAGGGAGAAATCGAGAAGCTCAATGAATCGATCAAGATATTTCTCGTCACTCAAATTTATAAGTGGTTTTGCAAATGATTTTGTATCCAATTCCATTTCCAGATTTCCGACTGAATGGAACCCTTCTTGCCTACGATATGGAGTGGCAGAAGACTTTAGTGTTTCAAATCTCCAATTTATAGCCTCCTCATCATGAAAGACGCTAATGAGTAATCCATTTGCTAAATCAGACATTCGACTTCTTGATTTTGGCTCCCATAGTTTCTTTAATAACACTTCAATCTCAGTGTCAGATGAGGCAAGATACTTCTCCAAGTTTTCCAAAGCATATTCGTGGTCATGTTCAGCAATAAGTGGGTCTTCGATAAATGAAATCAGAACTTCTTTGGGACTCGCTAAGCCAGGTAGTACTCTTGCAAGGTAAATGTATGTCTGGGGTATGAGGTAACGTAAATCCTTTGATTTATCGAGCATTATTTCATTAAGTGGAATTAAATCTTCATCGGAAACCTCTCCCAGCATTTCTTTAAAACTCTTAAATTCCGAGAGATACGAGAAAGGTACAAATGTGAAGAGTTTCTTTCGATTTTTAGGCTTTTGAAGTGTAACTGGGTCTAACTCATATATAACTTCTAAAACAGCAGGGAAATATGAAGCAACAGAACTGATTGTGTACTCACCCGATTTTGTTTCGGGGTTGTTGTAGTGCATCTCAATATTAATTGGGTCAATTTTGTCTAGGTTACTTTCCACTGCAAGCTTCAAGAGTCGCTCTTTTTCTGCTACTGTCGCTTTTGTCTGCAATAGTTTTTTATTTTCAATGTAATAGCGAAAGACTTGATGGAAATATTTATCTTCTCCCGGACTCAAGAACTTCTGAAATTGCTTATAAATTTTATCGTTCTGCTCAGTTTGATAGTCTTTTTGCCGTCGAGGTACGTTTGGGTCAGCAGTTATTCCAAGTTTAATTCCTTTTTTAAGGACAGCATCACCCTTTGGATTTCCTGTATGAGGTGCTAGTCTCACTGCTTGGGCAAGCGCGTACCCTGCATGATGGTGCAGTTGATCTTTGAAGATGCCACACAACAACTCAAGTTTTTTAGGTTGTATTAACACAGAAAGAACTCCTTCAACATCATTGATAAAGAGTATTTTCTGCTTTTCTGATTCAAGATCTTTTATCGTTTGGACAAATTCATCCAGATATTCTGGCTCATCCGCTTGAATTATTAAGGCAATTTGCTGTAGGAACCAAGATTTCCCAGCATCGTAATTTCGTTCTCCCGTAAAGGCAGAGATTATCAGTTTCTTGAGTAAAGTTATTATTGTGGTATTTTTATGTTTCTTAATATTGTCGATTAATGCTGAGTCTGCTTGTGTGTCTTTTTTGTTAAAGATAGACTCGTTATCTAAAAATTCATGTATAAACTTCGAGTTATCGGAAATGCTCTGAAAAAAAGTTTCTATTCCTTTCTGTGTGTTAATTGAGTACAAAGCATTTCGTGCATAGATGTGGGACTTATCATCTGTAATTGCTTTTATAAAAATTTCAATGGAATCTGTAGCGTTTGCGTCAATTGCACGACACATACTTATGTATGCTTCCTGTACAAGAGAGTCTGTGCTTTGAGAATTCTTCTTAACTTGAAGAATAATGTCTGTTTGGTCCTTGAAGTTTTCAAGTGCAGCCATAGAATGTCTATTCAGGACTTCATTTCCATTGTTTTCATTTGCATAAGAAATTAGTTTTTCTCTCCAAAAAGTTTTCTCTTTTTCCGTAAGAAGTGGATGGTTTTTTTGGAGCATTCCATCAATTGTTGCTGCGATATTTCCTTTGTGAACATATTCTTTATCATCAGCGTTTGCTTTGAGGTCTTTGTATATTGCCTCATTAATAAACTTGTAAAAATTGCGATATGCCCATACGGGAATCCAAAACTTTTTCTCTTGATACCGGGTGAACACCAACAAGAATAATGCGTTTCCCAGTGCTGGTTTGACTGAATAATTTGTAGAAAAAATAAGCATCTCTGCTATTTGGTCAATAATAGAATCTTGATTTGCAGCGAGAAATTCCACAGCCCACGAGACATACTCTTCAGAGTCCAGCTCAACCAAAAAACGAAGTGCTCCTGTCCAAGAAGGTTTTAATAAATTATTTCCTGTTTTCGAATCAATGATTAAACTTTTTAATTCATCAATTGGTTTATCTTGACTGTGAATGTTTTCTGCCGCCAAAAATTCTGTGAGTGTGTGGTGTGCCCAGCTAACTGTTTGTATGCCTTTTTCTTCAGAAATTGATACGAGTTTGATTTTTTCAAGGTATTCTACGGTAAGTGTTACCGGGACATTTATTTTCTTCAATACCTCCGAGAATTCGGTAAGTAGCATCTGATTTTTCTGTACCTGCTCGAAATAAAGACCCAATTGTTGAAAGGGTTTTTTTAACTTCTGATAATCAGGAACCACTTTCTTGAAGAAGAAGTAATAGAAATCGAAACGGGAAAATGTGTCAGGCTTTTTCTCTTCTAAGAATTGCTTGAGAATTTCAAAATGTGGAATGATGGAAATAAAGCTATTGTATGGGTCATGGAACCAAAATTGCTCAATGATGGAATCAATAATATTTGTAGAATATCCGAGCTTTGTAAGCTCCTCTCGCATCTCTTCATTTGATAGCAAATTTGGGTTGTCAAATAGCATATATTTATCCCTGTATCTTAGCAGAAACGAGGCTCATTCGCCAGAAAAAAAGAACGACGATTCCATGAAAAATAGTCAAGTGTTATAATATAAATATATGAATAGCGATTCCATGAATTTGAAAGAGAAAAAAGAATTCGGCGACAAAGCTCGAATTGCCAGAGAAAAACTTTCCCTAACACAAGCTGATGTAGCCAAAAAAGCTGACATGACCGTCAACTACTACGCCATGATTGAGCGTGGCGAGGCTAATCTGTCGTTTGAAAAAATGAAGAGTATCGTCAAGGTCTTGAAGCTCAAGATCACTATTTCCTAGCCTGTTTATTCTCCAAAGCTAGTTTTGCAAATCGAATCATCATATCTGCTAGTTGTTCTGCTCTGTATTGTGAAGCGTTCTCTGGTTCAGTCTTCTTCAAACTCTTAAACGCTGCTTTTACCAACATGTCCCTATTTGCCTCATCAAGCACAAATTTGTAGGTTTCCTCAGAAACACTTTCGTACTTACCCTTGGAAAAGGCATCCAGCTCATCCCAAGGCAGAGCATCCACCACATTTGCTAAATCATCATTCGTGCCATTTTGCATGGCCTTATTATAATCCAAAATGCCTACTAGAGGAAATTGCCGATATTTCCGCTACATGTATTTTTCGTACCCTATAAAGTTAAATAAATCTACGGCGAAGCCGCCGTCCTCAAGACGGCGCATAAATTCTCTGCTTTTTGCTTGAGAAAGTATGTTGAGACTACCTTCCCAGAGTATATTGCGGTCAATAATTGCTAGTTTTCGGTGGTGATTGCCAGTACACATAAGCACTTGGATTCCTACAGCCTCAAATTCTTGTATTTCTACTTCTGACTGATCATCGTAGCCATCTGTATGCTCCCGTGGGTCACGGGTAACTATGTAGACTTTCACTCCACGCGCTACCAGTCGCCTAAATATTGGCCAAAATGTCTTCATTCTAGCTATGGTGATAAATGGGCTTTCGATAATAACCTCACTCTGACTTTGCTCTAGGTCAGAGAGAAAGCTAGTGTAGAAGGTCTTTTCGTCATGTAAGGAGGTTTTAATCAAGAGAATCCTCCTTTTCGGTTTGATACACTTCCATTAACCTGGTAAAATGCACTAGGTAATTATCGGAGAGCGGTTCAAAATAAGAATCGTCCTCCGCACTTAATGATTTTTCAGAATATATTCTGAAAAATCATTAAATACGGGTATAGACTTGAACCATAGATGAAATGTCTGCACATCAGTAGCCTCAGGCTACTGAGAAATGTATCCAGATACGAAGTAATCTGGGATACCTCTCCTTGGCACAACAAAACTCTAGTGTATAATCTCTTCCATGAACGCAAATATACAACCAACCAACAACGGTCAAATTTCTTTTGAACTAACAATCACACAAGCTATTATTGCAACCAATTACCAGCAAATTCTTCAAAAAGTTGCATCAACTGCCGAGATCAAAGGTTTTCGCAAAGGCAAAGCACCAATTGCCATGGTCGAATCTAGTGTCGACAAAAGCCACATCTATTCTCAGGTCCTCGACAAGGTAATTCCCCCCGCTTATGCCGCAGAAATCGCCAAGCAAAAGATCAACCCAATCATCGATCCCCAGATTACCCCCAAGCAATTCGAAGACGGCAAGGATTGGATTTTTTCCGTCACTACGGTAATCAAGCCAGATCTAGATCTCGGTGATTACAAAAAATACGTAAAGAAAGCACTAAGCGAATACGAAAAAAACAAAAAAAGTGTGCCAGTAGAACATTCCACCGAAAAGGGTCATGAGGGCCATGATCACGAAGGCGACGCCAAATTTACCGTGGTTCTTGATTCTTTACTCAAAGAAACCAAAATCGAGGTTGCGCCTCTCTTAGTTGATCAAGAAGCAAAGTCCCAGCTCTCGCGCCTACTATCACAACTCAAAGAACTCAAGCTTACAATCGCCGACTTTGCCAAGTCGCAAAAAAAGACTCAAGAAGAATTGATCGCCGAATATCAAAAAACAGCCGAAACAAACCTCAAACTTGAGCTTATTCTCGACAAATTGGTTATGGATGAAAATCCTACAGTAACCGATGATGAAGTTGCCAAGCTACAGGCTCCCAAAGGGCAAGAGGCATACGCCAAATACATCGCCCAAAAACAAAAAGTGATTGACAATCTTCTTTTATTATAGGACAATACGGGACATATGTCCAACGATCCATTCGCAAATAAAGGTCAACTAGGTCACAGAGACCCATTTGCAAGTACCAGCACCAAGAAAACAAACACTCGACGTAGCGATAGTTTTGTCGAATCTATTCGAGATATTGGTAGCTCAACACTTAAATCCCTCACAAACGATGTTGTCAAAGGCACAGCTCAAACAGTTTTCGATCAAATCCTTGGGAGCGCTCGCACCGGCCAAGCCCCAGACGCAAGTAGCGTACCCAATTTTTACGAAGACTGGGTAAAAGATCGCGAAAATAGTGCTGCCGAACAAGCAAGAACGCAAGAACGAGCCTTCCAACATCATCGCCAAAGTGAGCAACAAGTCGTCTTTTCGATGGCAGATGAAAAGGTCAAGCAAGAGATGCAAGGAATAAGACAAGAGCTTGCCATGCTTACCAAAAGTATGGGACAAGTACAGGCGCAGATCGAAAACGCCGTTATGGATAACATTGTAGATCCAGGCGTATATCACCTCAATTATTTCCGCAAACTCAAAGAGTGGATTGTTTTGATGCGCAAATCTCTCGATGATGCCTCTGGATGGCTTTCGATGTCCAATGGGCGCAAAGGCAAAGGATACTACTGGACTCAAACAGCCAAATCGGGAACCAAATATAGCATGTCTCAGGAACGCCAAGTTCAGATGGGTGCTGGTTAATATACATTTTTCTATCTTAAAGTGGGTCTGAGAAGGGTCGAACTTCTTACCTCCACAATGTCAATGTGGCGCTCTAACCAGGTGAGCTACAGACCCATATTGGGCTTATTCACGTATTTTATCATCTCTTGGCCAATTGTTAAAATATTGCTTTGCATACTGCCATCACAATAATTCACTGCGCACACTCCATGGTAGCCTTCATAAGATGGCTTTGCTGTGGTCCTTCTATCTATTTGGGTTTTGTGAAACTGAGATATCGGGATGTTGAGTAGGGAAGACCAATAATTTATCAACAAATCAGGATCCTGATCAGCCCGACAGAAGATTGCGCAACAAAGCCTTGACTCATCGATTGGGTAAAGCTGTCGAATTAAGGTAACAAATAAAAGGACTATCTTAGGATCAGCATTTCCTAGACCAAGTCTGCCCCTAATCTTAAAACCATCCCCTAGATATAAACCAGCAAGAAATATCTTTAACATATTTTCATTAATATCTAGACCCGCCACATATTCAGCAACTTGCTTACTGTTTTCAATCGCTCGTTCTGCTCTCCGCTGCTTTTGAACTTGCGTCCCATTCAATCTAGCTTTGGCAAACCCAGCAAGCCATTGATTGTGTAACCTCTCCTTTTGTTCATCTGACAGCACGATATCTTTTAACCAACCATTTAGCGTAGATCTGGCAATATTTAACTTTTTCGAAATTTCCCGATAGCTTTCTCCCTTTTGCCTTAACTCGATCGCTTGGTTATGCACCTCTGAAAACACTGTCATATAACCACTGTACGACTAATGTACATACATTTCAATAGGTTCGATCCCTACCGCGTCCTACCGAAGCCAAATAGGCGAAGGAGGATATAAGGCACACCAAGACCCAAGTGGGGTATGATATACCAATAGATATACTCAGGGAGATTAATATGACTGATCAAGAATACAAAGAATATTTGTCCAAAGTGAGGCACTCTGGGGAGCACATCCTTACGCAGGCAATGCAAGAGCTATACGGGGTAGACAAAGTTGTCATGGCCATGGGCCCAAGCACCGACGAAGGTTTTTACTTCGACTTTGAAAGCAAGGGTGGCTTTAAGGTAACCGAGGAAATGTTCCCACAGATCGAAAAGAAAATGTTGGAGATTGTCTCTGCCAAACTCCCAATAACTCGCGAGGAGATCACGCTTGACGAAGCAGAGAAGCTTTTCGCAAACAATCCCTTCAAGATGGAATGGATCAATGAGATTAAGGGTAGGGGAGAAAAGGCTACGATCTACCGCACCGGTGATGCCTTTGTCGATCTATGCAAAGGTCCTCATGTAGCTAACACTAGCGAAGTCAAAGTAATTAAACTCCTCTCAGTTGCCGGTGCCTACTGGCATGGCGATGAGAAGAACCAAATGCTTACGCGCGTGTACGGTACCGCTTTCACGAAGCCCGCAGAACTCGAAAAATATCTCTGGACCATTGAAGAGGCCAAGAAAAGAGACCATAGGAAGATTGGCAAAGAACAAGGTCTCTTTATGATTAGCCCATCCGTTGGTGCTGGATTCCCTATGTATATGCCTAAAGGGTGGCTACTCCGCCATGCTCTAGAGAACTGGGTAATCGAACAAAAGCAAAAACGCGACTACAAATTTGTTTGGACACCACACGTTGCTAAAAGCGATCTATACAAACAATCTGGTCACTGGCAAAAATATGATGCCATGATGAGTCCAATGAAGATAGATGACGAAGAATATGTGGTCAAACCTATGAATTGCCCTCACCATTTTCAGATATTCAACGAGACTCCACACAGCTATCGAGACCTACCTCTTCGACTTGCCGAGATAGCGACAGTATATCGCTATGAAAAAGCAGGTGAAGTAAACGGACTTCTAAGAGTCAGAGCTCTCACTCAGGATGATACTCATACATTCGTACGTCACACTCAAATAAGCGAGGAGATTGATCGTATAGTCGAGCTAATCAAATACACCTACCAAACATTCGGTTTCACCGACTATACTGCACGAATTTCTATTCGCGATCCCAAAAATCCAAACAAGTATATGGGGACACCATCTATTTGGGACAAAGCAGAGTCATCACTTGAAGAGGCATGTAAGAGAAACGAGATTCCATACTTCATCGGTGAGGGAGAAGCAGCTTTTTATGGCCCCAAAATAGATGTAATGATCAAAGACGCACTTGGGAGAGAATGGCAACTAACTACTGTTCAACTCGACTTTGTTCAACCCGAAAATTTTGATATGACTTATATTGATGAAGAGGGCAAGAGCGTAAGGCCAGCAGTCCTTCACATTGCCATTCTTGGCTCACTCGATCGATTCCTCGGCATCCTTATTGAGCACTACGCTGGCGCCTTCCCCATGTGGCTCTCACCCGTACAGATCAAGCTGGCCACGGTTACCGAGAAGGTTGCGGAGCAAGCGATGGTTATTGTCAAGCAGCTGCAAGCTGCCGGTCTGCGTGTCGAGCTGGACAACAGCAACAACACACTAGGTAAAAAGAGCGCCAATGCACGGAATGAAAAGGTGCCATACTTTGGCATCATCGGTGAAAAAGAGGTTGCAAGTTGCATGCTTTCTCTCAAAAATAGAGAGGGTGAGCAAGTCACCATGACTGTCGACGAAGCCATCTCCAAGTTAACCGAAGAAATAGCGAGCAAAAAATGAAGCTTTCCGCTATACTACGCATATTATTAAATTCAAAATTACTAACGTCATCTCGAGCTTGTCGAGAGATCTAAATATCTAGATTTCTCTACTTTAGTCGAAATGACATGTAATTTACATAAAAGAGGAAATCATTTAAATTAATGAAGTTTTATAAAACAAATCAATTCATTCAAGCCGCTGAGTTGCGCGTTGTCGACGAAACAGGCAAACAAATTGGTCTTTTAAAAAAAGACGAAGCTCTCCGTGAGGCAATTAGTCGTGGCTTAGATCTGGTAGAAATTGCGCCAATGGCCAAACCTCCCGTCGCCAAAATAATCGATTTTAAAAAATTCAAATATATCGAGGCCAAAAAAGACCGCGAAGGTAGCAAAAAGAGTGGCAAGGTCGATCTCAAAGAGATTCGCTTTACTCCATTTATCGCAACAGGCGACTTCTCAAGTCGCGTCGAAAGGATCAAAGAGATCATGGGGGATGGCGACAGAGTCAAGATTGTGGTAAAATTCTCCGGTCGCCAAATCACCCGTGTGGAATTTGGGCATGAACTTATCAAAAAAGTTCTGACTGAGCTCGATGGGCTAGCGACTGCCGATGGCACTGCCAAGCTCCAAGGCAAACAACTATTTTTGATCCTAAACCCAAGCAAGAAGGGGAAGAAAAATGAAACAGAAAAGCAAGAAGTCATTAACTAGACGTATAAAAATTACCAAAACTGGCAAGATAATGCGTCGCACCCAAAACATGCGCCACATAAGACGCCACAAAAGCAAAGCTCAAATTCGCCGTATGAAAGCACCAAAGTTCCTAAACGGCGCACTTAAGAAAAAAATTATGCAATTGTTAGGAGTTAGATAATATGACACGCGTAACCAACGGACCAGCCAAACGGGCTCGCCACAACAAAGTACTTGCTAGAACAAGCGGTTTCCGCATGAGCAAGAATCGCCTCTGGAAGGTAGCACACGAATCTTATCTTCACGCACTAGACTATGCTTTCACTGGACGCAAGAACAGAAAGCGCGACTTCCGCGTCATGTGGAATATTCGCCTCAATGCTGGTCTTCGTGCCATTGATGCAACATACACCTATAGCAAATTTATCTGTGATGCCAAAAAGGCCTGCGTCACAATCAATCGCAAACTCATGGCTCATCTTGCAGTAACCGATACCAACGCTTTCAAAGCTGTTGTCGACACTGTTAGAAAATAAAATCCTCGTCATCTCGAGCAGACCTGTCCTGAGCGTAGCAGAAGGAGTCGAGAGATCTATTCCACTTGCACATCGCTAGTGAATAAGTCACGATACATTCCGGACTCAGGAGGAGTCAGGAATGAAGGAAGATTCACCAACCCGCACTAGGTTTAGACGACCCAAGTTTAATCATGGGTATACTGCCATGATGAAAACATTAAGCA
>Ga0194063_10000325_pt1 | contig 35434 bp, 37 predicted proteins | sample SepL3720m_MetaG_FD_155459 | JGI IMG/M metagenome (GOLD analysis project Ga0194063, IMG submission 155459) | Anoxic zone freshwater microbial communities from boreal shield lake in IISD Experimental Lakes Area, Ontario, Canada - Sep2016-L373-20m | ecosystem: Environmental > Aquatic > Freshwater...
AGATTATATTAAGCCTATTACAGACTCAATTCAGAGTTTCTATAAAAATGGTATAGGCGGAAGTGAAGGCTTTGAGTTTGGTAAATTGGCAGTATTCAATTCATTTTCTCTGACAATTTTTCTTGTTGGATTAGGGGAGATGATTTGGAAAATTTTTCGTAAAAAAGATATTTACAATTAAATTCTTCTAGTCTCTGGATTTGCAATTATTACTTTTGGTATGATCCTGACGAGCCAACCTCCATCTTTTGCCAGAATAACAATTCTTATCCCGATTTTAGTCTATATTCTAACAAATGGATTTGTCTGCATTTTCAGGATTTTAATGCGTATAAAAAAATCATTTCCCAATTGGGTGGTATATATAATTTTTGGTTTGATATTTTTTGGTTTTACTATCAATGAATTTGCTTACCATAAAGTTGCAGTAAATAACGATCGGAGGCAGTGGCAAGATGACTTGATTTTGTTAGAGAGACTGAATTATCTCACCAAAGATAAAAATTATATTTACATTGATTTGTCTGATTGGTGGGCAATGAATAAGGGGATCCGAGTGGAATTCTATAAAAAGAAGCAGGTAGTATATTTGCCTACTGAAGATTTATTGAATTTGATGAAAACTCAGCAGATCAATAATTCTGTAATATATCTTTCAGCAGGGAATGATATTATTTATAATCAGGAAAATCGCGAGGTGTTTTACAATTTTGATTATTTGCTCCTGAACAATGGTTTGATTTTCGTTTCTAAGGATTAATCTACGAAAATCAAAAATGGGATGTACGAGTTGGTATTCGTTATTAATTTAAAACATATTAGGGTATATCAAATGAATAAAAAGAGAATCAGCTTTTCAATTATAATCATTGCTTCATTTTTGTTAATTAATACGTCTGTATCTGCAAGTCCGCCACCACCAGCTCCAAAATGTAATATTTCAGGAATAATTCAGTCTGTGGAATTTATCGACGCATATCAGGATGAGTGTTTAAAAATTGAAAATGGCTGTCCTACAGATTCTGAAACAAATCATCCAGCGCGATATTATTTGGAAATTAAAGCTGACTCTGTAAATTATGTTTCTGGCGATACTTCATTTTATACTTGTGAGAAAATGTTACCACTTGATAATCCAAAGATTGTATCCATCATTAAAGATTCAGTTAAGGTAGGGGATATTTTTACAGTAGGACAAAAAATTACAGGAGAAGTTACATTTTTGGGGACAATTCATTTTAATTCATATGAATTGGATAGTTCACCAATAGGTATGACGAGTATTACGCAAAGCAATTTAATAATAATTGGCTTTGGAGTCTTTGTAATTTGTATAATTATAGTGTTTTTAGTATTAATCTTATTACGTAAGAGAAGAAAATTCTAAACCATGTTTTATTCCAAAGAAAAAATCATTGAAAGTATCAATTCTGGCAGAATTAAAATCACTCCTTTTGATCAGGCACAGCTTGGTCTTGTCTCATACGAATTGCATTTAGGTGCTAATGTGAATTTAATATCTCCGAAAGCAGGAAATGTATTTCATGGTGATGAACCTAAAAAGAAAATTATTAAGCAGATTGCAATTTCTGAAAAAGGCTATCAGTTATTACCTGGTGAATTTATTATCGCCGAAACAAATGAGCTTATTTCTCTTGATAATAAACTGATGGCGATATTTGATGGCAAGGCATCTCTTGCTCAAATCGGATTATTTACCAATGTTTCGTCCACTTTAGTTGAACCTTTAACAAATAAACGAATTACTTGTGAGGTTTTTAATTGCAGTAAGTTCCCAATAATACTTTACAAAGGTCAAAAAATTGGCCAGATTTATTTTTCAGATATTATTTAAAAATCATTATGCACATCGCTGCTGTCACCACCAAAACCACCAATATGGCCAAAAGCATCGAATTTTACCAAATTCTCGGTTTGAAATTTGCTGCCAATCAGGAAAATGAAGATCATGTGGAAAATATTCATGCTGATACTGAAATAAAATTAATGATCGATACTAATGCAATGTTTGAGAGTATCACTGGCAAGAAGCCAGAAAGTGCTAGTTTCTCAGCATTTGCCATCCTTTACGATTCAGCTGCAGAGGTCAATAAATTTGCAGGAGAATTAAAAGCCAAGGGCTTCGAAATTGTGAAAGAACCTTGGAATGCATTTTGGGGACAGAGATATTGTATTGTCCAAGATCCAGGAGGTAGTTTGGTGGATTTGTATGCGTATTTGAAATAAATTTTTTGATAAAATTCAATTTTCTTGTCCATATTATCGTTTAAAAATTTTCATTAATAGTGATCAAACCAAAAATCCTCTGGAAAGGTGTGATAGAGCAGGAACAGTTAAAAGTAACAATTATTAAACCAGAGCAATCAAATCGGGTAATAGATCTAGATTTAGAAGGAAAATTAACTGCAAAATGGCAAGAAAAGTTAGAAGAGGCTAGAGAAAAAGGGGCTATTTTGTATGACGGACAATCATATCGCCTAGAAAGCTTTACTTTTCAAAACGGATTTGCTTACTTAACAGTATCACCACTCAAATTTAGTATTCGTAGTACACTCAAAACAATGCCACAGCTGGAAAATCTCGGTGAAACATATTATTCACATGGGTTATCAGTAGGGGGCTTTGTCATTACTAATGATGGCTATTATGTTTTCGCTCGTAAGTCAAGAAAATCCGCTTCCAGTTTGACAAAAGATATTATTGGTGGTGTTTTGGAAAAAATTGAGCCAGAAACCAGCGTTGGAATATTTAACATGAATAAAATTGAGTTACAGGAAGAAATCAATGTCAAACCTGAAATGATTAATATGATGAAAATTCTTGGCTTGGTAAGATCGACTTCCACTGATATTGTTATAGTTACAAGCACTTTGCTTAATTTGTCAGCTGCTGAATTAAAGTCTTTGTTTGAAAAAAGAGTAGCAAAGGAATTAGCAGTAATTGAATTTATCCCTTCTAAGAATTTATCGGATTATTTGGTGCAGTTGGGCGGTTATAAACCATTGCTGGGATTGCTTTTGTAATTGCAATTGTCGATAGAATTCGCGACGTTCAGGACTTCTTGTAACTTGATATGTCATACTTAGTAATAATTTAGTAGAATATTGATACTCATTTAGGTGTTTGATAGTTGAAGGCTGATAAATTCAATAATTTTGATTAAAAGATTTTTCTATGATTTTCGCTCCTATTCAAAAACAAATTATTGCCAAATTAATCAATAATAAACAACTGCGTTATTCTGAATTACAGCTTTCGAATGTAGAACCGGATCTTTTCAACTATCATTTACAACATTTGGTTAAAAAGGGAATTTTGGATAAAGCTGATGGAAAATATTCATTATCGGTTAAAGGTCTCAATGAAACTAATCTGTTTGATGTCCAGGGAGTGGAGTATGAAGCAATTCGTAATTCAATCTTGCTTTACATCATCGATTATCAAGGCAAGATCCCGTTAATTTTGATCCAAAAACACAATCGCCAACCTTATCAAAATGACGTCAAGGCTGGAATTGCCGGCAAAATCAAAAAGGGTGAATTGGTGGCAGACGCTGCGAAACGTAAGCTTCTAGAAGAAACTGGATTATCAACAAAAACAGTTTCGTATCTGGGTACACTGAGAAAAATCAGAACCAATCAGCAATTAAATTTTCTTGATGATGGTCTTTTTCATGTATGCCTTTGCTTAAGCTTTCAAGGTGAACTAATCACTTCAAGCAAATTTGGTGATAATTACTGGGGAACTTTTGAGGAGGCGCTTGCTTTGCAAAAGCATGCTAAATCTCTAGGAACGAAGAACTTTACTTTGTTGCAAAAGATCTTGGCTAAAGATTATGCACCATTTAATCTGGAAGAAGTGATTCCCATTACTGAGCTCGATCAATCATAATCTGATTCGATATTATCCCTAAATTACCCGAGGAAGCCCTCTCTAGAACAAAACTTAGAGTAATCTTATAATGTGGTCAGTATTTTATAAGAGCACTATGGGAATCATCAATTTTCATACTTTAGATGTTAATGAACAGCTAAAGTATGTGGTTAAAAATATTAAAACCACTAAAAAAGCTAAGTCGCTTTATCATGAGATGCTAGGGAAACAAGTTTTCAGCCTGGCTGATGATGCCAAGGTGCACGTAGTGGTGTATTTTATCATTTATAATATTGAAACAGATGCAATTCTCCTGGTGAGGAATATTGGTGCGAAACTTTGGTTATTTCCGGGCGGGCATCTGGAAAAAGGTGAGAATTTGACTGCAGCTGTTAAAAGAGAGATGAAAGAAGAATTAGATCTCGAATTAGATTGTAAAGATCCACCTTTTCTACTTACTACCACCAAGCCGGTAAGTAAAAAACGAAACTGTCAGCTCCATCTCGATGCCTGGTTCCTCATCAAAATTAATAATGAAGTTCATTTGAATATCGTGAAAGAAGAAGCAGATCAACATATCTGGCTACCTGTCGGAATTAATAAAGTTGTCATTTCTGATTATGCGACAAAATTCGCTTTAAATCTTTTGGGATAACTCGGATTTTGATATCCGATAGTAACGGATACTTTTAGAGTAGTTGCTATTTTATGTCAGTTAATAGGTTGTGAATTTATAACTGTAAATTGTGTGATTCTAGTTCGTCATAGAATTTCACGGAGTGAGTGGGGTCTTTGAGATACTCAGAAATAATCGCAGCTGTCACTGGTAATAAAGTGTCGCTTGCTATGCTCTTGAAATTTAACCAGATACATTCGCTTTCTTCGGTATTAGTTGCCTGACCTTTAAACTCAGTAATTATGAAGATATAATAAATGGCATCAAAGATCATTTTTGCCGTGATTTTATCGTAATCGACACAACGTCTAATTGCTAAAAGTTTATAAGTTGTCGGTAAAATTTTGAATTCTTCAGCACACTCTCTAATCAATGTATCAGTGCAGCTTTCGCCCCAGGCTACTTTGCCGGACATGAAGCCAATTTTATCTTTAAAAGGATGTTTTTTCCGTTTTGCTAATAATATTTGTTCACCATCATGAATAAAAGCCTGGACGACGATTTTCGGCTGTTGAATATTTTGCATATTATTTGTCACATCGAGATTGGTGAAGCTGCTTTTACCAAGTGCCGAGAGTTGGTAAGTTTTATCGGGATTTTTTGTGACCAAACCTAATTTGACACAAGTTTGTAAATGATAGTTGAAAACATCTGGCTGAAAATCTTTTCTGCAAAGAAATTCGCCAAATTTCAATTGGTCAGAAAAACCCAGTTCTCTGATGATGCGTTTTTGAATAATATGTAGTTCCATCGAGGCGATTGATAATCTATCCGGATTATTCCTTATTTAAACGTGATTGTCTAGCGAAATTGATTTCGATAAAATCTATTTAAATTACAATTTTTTCTGTTAAGATTTTCCTTACAGTCACGAATATACTGCCATATAATCATTTTAATTATGGAAATTTCAAAATTAGAAAATCTGCTAACTGAGACCCAACCTAGAGTCTCAGAAGAGCAGCAGCGACTTTTAAAAATCAAGCTCCTCAAGAGTTATCGACCTATTTACAGGTCCGGCAGATTTTTTTATAACCAAATTTGGTTTAAATTTCTGATTATTTCTCTGATAATAATTCTTTTGAGTTCTCCGCTTACGCTCAAAATGACTCAAGCTATCTCCAATTGCGGGTTTGATTCTGATTGTATTGTCAATTCCTGGTATCAGGTAAATGATGCTGGTAATCCATCGAAATTTCATTTATATAGAGATGGTGGCTGGATGTATAGTGGTGTAGCGATTGAGAAAGACAAGTGCCTTGAGATTATGAACGAGGCTGGTACTGTAAAAATTGAAGAAACAGCAGTACGAATTTCTTTTCGATTTCCAAGTGGTAATATTACAGATTGTCTTTTGGTCCCGAAAGCTTCGAAATGGATGTACGAGGAGGATAATCTAAGTTATTCTGAGCGGGTCCTGTTGCAGCGGTTGAACTTGGGGATGAATTATACAACATTTGCCGGCGATACAGCAGATAACTATCAATATTACTATGCAAGGGAGCCTAAAGTTAAATTGACTAATCAGGAGATTGAAAGTAAACTGGCAAGTTTTGGAGCGAAATTTATCGAAACATTTGATGGCAATGATTACTATACATATCCCGATTATGATGCTAATCATCTCAAGATCTCCTGGAGCCGAGACTGGCAATATCTTGAATTGGTTCATGTTTATCAAGAAAGAGAGTCGGATAATAATGCAGAGGATACGACAAGAAATGGTGAACTGTTTAAAAATTTAATAGCTTTCATCGAGAAAGGGCAATAACTATGGAAAATCAGCTGGATAGTATTGCCGAGCTGGCAAAAACAAATGAGCAGGCTTTTAATGAAGTTTTTGATTTGTGTTATCCATTAATGTATCGCTACTGTTTTAGTAAGGTGATGGATCAGCATACTGCAGAAGAAATCGTAGCCGATACATTTGAAGTAATTGTGAAAAAATTACAGCAGTTTGATCCGGTTAAAGCCTCTTTTAAAACTTGGATTTTTAGTATTTTAAATCACAAATTAGCTGATTATTTACGCAAAAAGTATCGGTTAAAACAAAAAGAAACTAATCTGATGGAAGAATTGGCAGTTAATTTAGTAGCAAATAGTGATGTTGATCATGAGATTTTGTTACAACAGATTTTAGCAAATTTGGAAAAATTGCCTACCACCGAAGCAGAAGTAATCAGACTAAAATATTATGGAGCATTAACAAATCCGGAAATTGCCAGCTTGTTGTCCCTTACAAATGACAGCGTATCAGTATTGCTATCAAGGGGTTTGAAAAAAATGGCAAAGATTTTGAATTAATTGAATTTTGGATTGTGTTAAAATAAAAAATATTCATCAGTTCTCTATTCTCCCCAGTAATCTTATTCAGCAACATGATATCCGCTTTCACTCACAGACAGCTAAAGCAATCTGTCGTGGCAAAGCAAGAATTTAGTTGTATGCTATAATTTATATAAGTTAATATCTGACTTCATGAAAAAAGTTAAAAATTTCCAAAACCTCCGGGAGATTTATTTTCCAATTTTAAAATCTTACTCTGAATATCTTTTTTTAAAGCAATCTTTAAAAAAAATCGAGCAAAATAATTTCAATTTTGATTTTATTAAAAATCTTGATTCAGAATTATTTTTTCTGAAATTAGATTTTCAAAAATTATTCTCTGAGCCGGATAAAAGCATTTTGTTATTTGAAACAGATTCAGAAAAAATTTATGGAGAATTGGTATCAACTGATTCTAAAAATTCGTCATACATTAGTTTGGTTAAAGATTTTAACGACATTACGTTCAATTTAAGATTTGCTCCAAAATTTTTTGAATATCAGGTCACAAAATCATTTTTACCAGATACGTCTATGATTCTCTCTGAGATTAGTTATCTGGAAAAAAGAAAAGAAGCCCGGATTAAATTAAGTATTGTTGAGATCTTTGCAGATGATATTGCCAGAGGTAATTATAATCGAACTTTGAAAATTCGTCCTGTAGAAGTCAAAAAAAATATTGCATCTAAAATAATATTTGAGGGCTACGATGGCTTTAATCTGGAAGGAACTTATTACGAATAAATTTTAACTGGTCGGGAAAATCCAATTCATTGATTTTACGTTTTGTAATATTTTTCTATTTAATTTTTAAGTTTGTCGTTGTTGAATAATCTCAAGTTCATCTATTTTGACGTCGGTGGTGTTGTCCTCCTTGATTTCTCAGGAACGAAAAAGTGGCAGGAAATGCAGGAGGCGATGGGGGTAAATCCCAGTAATGAGGCAAGATATCAGCAGGTCTGGGGAAAATATAAGGAGCGGCTGTCGCTTGATTATGATGTGGATGATATGATTCCGGAATTAAAAGCAGATGTTGGGTTACCTTTAGCTGCTGATTTTTCATTTTTACCTGAATTTATTAAAAGATTTAATCCTAATCCTGCCATCTGGCCGGTGATTGAATATGCTAAAAAACATTATCAGATTGGTTTACTGACCAATATGTATCCGCGAATGTATCAAGCAATTGCTCAAAAAACAGATTTACTCCCGGAAGTTGTCTGGGATGTGATAGTCGATAGCTCGGTTGTGAAATTGCAAAAGCCCAATCCGGAAATTTATCAGCTCGCTCAAAAACTTGCGAAGGTAACAAATCCAGCTGAAATTTTATTTGTGGATAATATTGAAGCCAATTTAATCTATCCGAAGCAAATGGGCTGGCAGACGTTTTTATTTGATTGTACTGAGCCGGAAAAATCGAGCGCGTTTTTATCCAAAGTGATTATTAATAGATAAAGAACATAAATATTGTGAATGAAATTTGTTTTATCGCGATAGTTATTTTCTTCAGATTTGCAGGTACAAATTTTTCTGATTATTGTTTTGTTATAACATAACAATAATTACTTCTAGAATTTGATTGACGCACCAGGTATATTCTGTTCTACTGATAGTATAATTATTTTAATAGACCTTTCATTTTAAATCTGCTGAAGTTAATTTTGAATATGCACACCTGATTTAAAATTTCAGGCTATTATAGCCACAATTATTAATTATAAGGTCAATAATAATATGAATAAGAAAACTGTCAAAAAGCCAGCTGGTCCAGTGAAGAAGCCGATATCCAAAAAAGTACCGAAAAAGAAAATTTATGCTGAGCCGAAGCTTGCTAAATCGCAGCAACGTAAAGTGACTAACGCTTGGAATCCAAGCCGGATGCCATCAAGAGGCAAGCCAAGATAATTATCTAAATATGTTTTCAAATTATTTCCTTACCACCACTTTAGCGAGAATTTTTGTGCGGCTGATTTTCATGCGGATGATTAGTCTTGAATCTAGCCCATTTTCAATAGCTTCAGTGAGGAAGATGGTTTCACTGGCGGATGTATATAATTCTGTTTTCGCATAACACTTGTAATCAATAATGTAGCCATTACCACCAGTTAGAATCAGATACGATCCGACAGATAATTTGAAGTTAAAACGGCCTTCCTGGTCAGTTATTTGTAAATCAAACTGTCGGTTGCTTCTCGGGGAGAAAACTCTGACAATGACACCCTGGATGCGATTATTGGTATTACTTTCCTGGACATGGCCCCAGAAATTGCCTCGGTTAGCAAATATTTTACTAATCAAGAGCAGAAAATAGGCTAAATAAATACTAAGAATCAGAAAACCAGCTAAGTTTTTTTGAGAGATCACTAGGTAAAAGGCACTGATCGAGCCACTGAATAAGATGAGCAAAGTTGCAAGCGCGCCTTGTTCAATGAAAAGTTGCTGCAGTTTAGGAAATGACGTTCCCTGCTGTGGTTGCATGGCGAAGTCTAGGGAAATAAAGCCGTCTTTTTCGATTGAGATTGCTTTTTCTGCAGTATTAAATCCGGAATGAACTACTTTTACTTGAAATTGTCCTGAATTGGCTTTAAAACCATAGCACCCGGCGCGATCTGAAATTGTATGTTCGAGAATTTTGTTATTATTGATATCTTTTAAATAAATTGTGGCATAGGCTACTGGCCTTTGTTTCTGATGATCATAGATGATGCCCCAACAAGTATGGATTTTGGGGCGGAAAAACCAGTGAAGCGGAAGTATGGCAATTGTTTGGTAAATAATACTGGTATAGATTACGGGCAGCAAGTATAGCACTATGGTAATTAGAAAAAATATGAGCACTGGATCAGACCGATTAAAGTTAGGTGTATTACCTGATAAGGGAAGATTACTTAAAGATAAGGCAGATACGTTGCTGGAAAAGCTTAAGAATACAAAGATAAGAGCAATAGCTCTAATCCCGAATTGGTGATAATGAGAAGTTTTTCTTGTCAAAGTGGTAAATGAAAAATTATAGTTCAATCTAGCAAAAGTGGCAATGCGAGTCAATTTTTCGGTTTGTCAAGGCAAGTTCACTTGACTATCAATGTCTGGACTTTAGCTTGGGTTGCGTTATAATCAGGCTAATTATTAATTTTATGATGATTCAATTACATTTTATCCAACTAGAGATTCTCAAAAAGTTACTTTTTTCTGAAGGATTGCACTTTAGTGATTTACGTCCGAGTGAACAGATTGAGAATAATTTATTACAGTTTCATCTGGAAAGTTTACTGAAACATCAATTGGTGGAGAAACAAGGAAATATTTATAGTTTGACACAATTTGGTAAAGAATATGCCAATCGTATGGATACCGAGCAGACGCGGATTAAAATGCAGGGTAAAATTAGTATGTGTCAATGCTGCATCAGGACAACAAAAAATGGTAATGAATTTCTGATTTATACTCGTAAAAAGCATCCCTTTTTCAACTCCCAGGGCTTTCCAGCAGGTAAAGTGGAATTGGGTGAAACGACAATTGCTGCAGCAGAACGTGAACTCTTCGAAGAAACAGCATTAAAAGGCAAAGCTGAACTTTTCATGCTGGAACATCATCTGGTACACGGTCTCGAGAAAAATGAACTGCTCGAAGACAAATATTTTTATTTCTATCGCTTTCAAAATCCCACTGGCAAGTTAAAGCCCAATAATGAAGGACTTTTTGCTTGGATCAAGGAGGCGGATCTAACCACGTATATTACTAAACCGTTTGATGGTATCGAGCGGATACTTTATATTGTCAAGCGAATCAAAGAAATTGAGTCACCATTGACATATGAAGAGTTGAGTTATCGTACGGGGAATTTTTGAGGGGATGTTGTCCGGTGAGCGGTGATCGGAAGACGGAAAAGGAGTATTAAGTATCAGGTATCAAGTATCAAGTATCATGTATCAAGTATCAAGTAGAAAAAAGTAGCTGGTAGCTGAGTAGCTTGCTCCGCCTGACCTTAGGCAGGTAGCTATATAGTAAATGAATTATTATTAGTATCAAATAGCTAATACGTCATTCCGGAAGTTAGATTTTCTTAACCTTAGTTTAGAAAATCAACTGTCCGGAATCTAACCTTATGTTACTATATACTCTTTCTCCAAATTGCAAATTGCAAATTTCAAATTCCACCTTCCTACATCCTCCGCTTACCGATAACCGATCACCGGACACCGATTCGTTTCTAATCATTTGACACTATTCGTGATTAAGTTACAATTAGCTACAAGCTACAATTCTTGTGACTTTTAATCTCCGAAAGGATTATTGAAGTATATTAATAATTAAATTCAACTATGAAGTCTTTTACCAACACAATTAAAGACTTAAGAGAAGAGCAGTCTTCGCAGGCGGATCCACGCTTTCAACAAGCGCTGCGCGAGAAGCTCGTCTTGAAAATTTCCGAGCAGCAAAAGCCCGGGAAAAATTATTTTACTTCAATATTTCCTAAAATGAAAAAGTTTAGTTTAGCGTTCGCAGCGTTAGTTTTGGTGACCCTTGTCGTCACAATTGCGATTTTTAAAAATCCGTTTAGTTCCAAAACTCTTACTGTAGCAGAGGCTGTGGAGAATATTAGGCATAAATATCAGGACATCGAAGATATTAATGCCATTCTTCACACTAAAACACAGATGACTTTGCAGTATCCAGTTACTGATAATACACCAGCTAAAGTAGAAGCGATCACATATAACTATTGGGGTGAACGAAAAAGCGGTATGTATAAAAATTATGTTACTACAGGAAATGATTACATTTATCAAGTAGTAGATCAGGACAATATTAGTTGGGATTATAACAGCAAGACTAATGAGCTTAGAAAAACGATCACAATTAATAAACTTGCAGTAGAACTTCCTCCTGTTTATCAAACAATTCCTTCTCTAAATAATGTCAATGATTTTTTAGGGCAGCAAGATCTCAAAATTGCGGAACAAAATGACTCTCAAATTGTTTTTGAATTTACAGTGTATTCTAAAGATACCAATGTTACTTGGATCAATAAATATTATTTTAATAAAGATACTTATCTTCTGGACAAAATTGACGAAAGAAATATTGCTAATCAAGCAGAGTATATTATTACTGAGTATTTAATTCAGGAAACTATTCCAACTACAGATGAGAATATTAAAGAGCTGTTTACTTTTGAAATGCCGGATAAACCAGGGATGCAGATAATGGTTTATCAGACTGATCTTAAAACCTTGGAATATGATAAGTTTCTTGGTACGACAATCGTTCCAACTGTTGATGCTCCTACCGTGTCGCCAACATCGATCGTCAGCATTATTCCTACCAATTCGGGAGCACAGTATATTGAAAATAATAAAGTTAAGTTTATTTTGCCCGCAGACTGGAATACTGATGGAGTTCCTTTATTCCAAACAGCCGGAATCATTGAATTCAACAAGGACCCATATAAACTATTTCTCGACACCAATCTGCAAATCACTGGTGGTGGCTTCTATGGCGTGTTACCAGAGGGGATCTGTACAGATAAAAGTATTGTCAAGGAAACTAGCAAAATTGATGCCAAATATAGTATTGAAAATTATTATGTAGATTTAGCAAAGTTAAATCTGGAATCAGCTGATTGCCAGAGTGTTATTCGTGGAAGTGCCACTAATACTACTGGCTTGATCTGGTTTGGCTCATTTATCAAGAACAATAATGATTATCCATGGATAAAAATAGGTAATGATCCTTTAAAAAATGGTATTTCCTTTACCTTTAAATATGCAGATTATACAGGGACTGGGAGCGATATCAATTATCCGACCAAAGGTTCGCCGGAATTGAATTCAAGACTAATGGAGTTTCAAAACATATTTACTAATTCCTTAACCATCAAATAAAGATCAGTGGACCGAGAAGAGCAGCTTATACAATTATGTCACGGGGATTTACAGCACTTTGCTACTATTTATGATTGGTTTTTCGCAGACGTTTATCGCTATGCTTATTCTCTCACCCAGGATAAGCATAGCGCTGAAGAAGCTACAGCAGAAACCTTCTTCAAGGCTCTGCAGGCATTTCCCAAATATCAATTTCAAGGTAAAAGCATCAAACACTGGCTCTTCGTGATCCTACGGAATCAGGTCTATAAATCAAGTAGCAAAGCGCAGCAGCAGATTCCTCTAGAAGTTGAGTCACATGATCAGACTACAGAAGATCAAGGCATTTTGGAACAAATGATCACTGAAGTTGATCAGCAGCAGGTCCAATTTGCACTTGCAAATCTACAACCCTATGAACAGGAAATTATTAAACTGCGTTTCTGGGAAGAACTTTCCTTCGAAGAAATCGCCGAGCTTACTCAAAACAATCTTTCTCAGGTGAAAATGTGTTTTTACCGCAGTTTGGAGAAGCTCAGAAAAGCATTGAAGCAGTTTGAAGTATAATTCAAACTCGCTTGTTTTTCCTGAAACTTTGAATTATAATTCAAATTATGAATAAGCTATTAAAGCGTACAATATATCTAAAGAGAATCTTACCTTATGTCGATAAGTCTATTGTGAAAGTAATTACAGGACAAAGAAGAGTAGGGAAGAGCTATATAATGTTGCTAATAGTAGAGGAACTCAAGCAAAGAAAAGTAAAAAAAGAACAAATAATCTATATCAATAAGGAAGATTTAAGCTATGAATTTATCAAGGATCATACTGATTTGGCAAAATATGTCGAATCTAGAATAAAAGATATTAAATTGAAATATCAAAAGATTTATCTTTTTATTGATGAAGTTCAGGAAATTAAAACCTTTGAAAAAGCAATTAGAAGCTTTTTGTTGAATGATAAGTTTGATATTTATTTAACTGGAAGTAATTCCAGTATTGTATCAAGTGAAATTGCTACATATCTTTCTGGCAGATATATTGAGTTTCGAATTTACCCATTAAATTATAAAGAATTTTTAAAGTTTAGCGGTTTAGATAACTCTAATAAAACTCTGTTGATGTATATGAGATACGGGGGCTTACCATTTTTACGTAATTTGGAATTAGTGGATGAGGTGATATTTAATTATCTTAAGAATATTTATAATACAATTCTTTTACAAGATGTAGTGAAGCGTTTTGACATTCGTAATGTCAATTTTATGGAGTCTTTGGTTAAATATATTGCTGACACAACTGGTGCTTTATTGTCAGCAAATAGTATTGCAAATTTTCTGAAACAAGAGCGTTCAAGTATTTCACCGAATATTGTATTGGATTATTTGTCAGCTTTAAAATCAGCATATTTTATTGATGATATTAAAAGGTATGACATTAGAGGCAAAAAATTACTTAAATTAAATTCCAAGTATTATTTAAATGATATTGGGATACGTAATGCAATCAGTGGATTTCGTGAGACTGATCAAGGAAAATTATTTGAAAATATTGTGTTGACTCATTTGTTAAGTAATGGATATCAAGTTTGGGTAGGTAATCTTCAAGATTTGGAAATTGATTTTGTAGTGGAAAAGAATAATGAAATTAAATATATTCAGGTTGCCTATAAAATATCTTCTGAAGCAACAAAGAAAAGAGAATTTGGGAATCTTTTACTAATTAAAGATAATTATGAAAAATTGGTGGTGTCTGGGGAAGAAAATATTGCTAATTATCGAGGTATCAAGCACTTGAATATTCTGGATTTTTTAATTAAGTATAAATAAAATCAGAAGTTCCCGCACAATTTTTGGAATAAATTCGAAATTGATGGATTCCGGTCAAGTTAATCATTTATATACATAAATCAGATTATATAAATAATCAAGAGGAATAATTTCATTTTTTAGATAAATTTTGTTACTTCACAAATTTTTCCCCTCTTTGTGCTATACTTTTCTCTTCACTTAGCGAAAATTTATGGCACAAAATAAAATTAGCATTATCTATGCGTCGACTTCCGGGAATGTAGAGATTGTAGTGGAGACAGTGGCTGAGGTTTTGCAGGCAAAAGGAATGACAGTGACTTTAAACCGGGCGGAACAAACTGCTAAAGAGATTTTTCTGGAAAATGATTTGTTTATTCTCGCAACCTCGACGATGGAGCATGGTGCCATCAATCCTTTTTATTCCCGTTTACTCAAAGAAATGCAAAGTTTGGATTTGGCTGGCAAAAAGGCGGCTTTTATTGGCCTAGGTGATGCTCGTTATGAGCCGGTCTACTTCAATGCTGGTGTCGAAATTCTCAAAAAAGGCTTTTTGGCAGCTGGAGGCACAGAGATGTTCCGGACGATTAAAATTAATGGTGAACCATATAAAATTCTGGAGACAATTGTGAAGAAATGGGCGGAAGACCTGGAAGCGGTAGTCAGTAGTCTGTAGACAGGAAGAGAATCGAATAGCATGCTGAAACAAGTTCAGGATCGAATTTCGAATGTAGAATTCAGAGGGAAAGGGCATTTCGCATATTTGAAATTTAGTTTATATTTCATCAAAATCCGATCACCGATCACCGGTCACCGGACACCGTTCTAACCATGAGTACAAAACGCTTTTCAATCAAAATCACCGGAGCTTCCGGACAGGGAATCAATTCTATTGGCGAGATGCTGGCCAAGGCTTTGAAGAACAACGGTTATAAAATTTTTGCCTACCGTGAATATCCTTCTTTGATCAAAGGTGGCTGGTCTTCATACCAGATCGAGATTAGTGACCTGGAGCTTGCTTCGTCTGAAGAAAAATGTGATTTACTGGTGTGCCTTGACCGCGAATCGTTTTATCACTATTTACCCACCGTGGATGCTGGTGGTGTGGTAGTACATTCGTTGATTAAACTGAAATTAAATGAAACTGAGCCACTTAAGTCAGGTGCGCGCATTAATGAGAAAAAGTACTTAGAAGACAATAAAATTCAGATAGAATTTATCGATGCCATTGCTGAGTCCAAAAGTAAATGGGGTAAAGGTATTTTCGCCAATACCATTCTCACTGGTTTTATTTGGAAACTATTGGGTGAGCCAGTTGCAGAAATTGAGTCAGAGTTATCGACATTTTTCAAAAATAAACCGGAAATTATCCCGACAAATATCGAAGCATTACGCTATGGTTATGAACGAACGACAGAATTGAAACAATTTAAATTGGATTTTAAAAAAGATAATTCCTGGCAGGACTCATATATTCTTTCTGGTAATCATGTTTTGGCACTTGGTGCGATCCAGGCTGGTACTAGAGCATATTATAGCTATCCGATGACCCCGGCGACTTCAATTCTGGAATATATTGCTGAGACTAGCCATCAGACAGGAATTCTTGTCAAACAAGCTGAAGATGAAATCACTGCGGTGCAGTTGACAATTGGCAGTATGTTTGCCGGTACTAGAGCATTTACAGCTACTTCTGGTGGCGGATTTGATCTGATGTCAGAGACGCTTTCACTAGCTGGCATGATCGAAACACCTTTGGTGGTAGTGCTTGCCCAAAGATCTGGTCCCGGGACAGGGCTACCTACCTGGAGTGGTGCCGGAGACTTGAATCTGGCTGTCAATGCTGGACATGGAGAGTTTCCCAGGTTGGTACTGGCAATTAGCGACGTCGCTTCGGCATTTATTATGATGCAGTTGGCTTTTGAATTTGCAGAAGCATTTCAGATCCCAGTCATTGTACTTACCGAAAAGCAGATCGGGGAATCGCTTTATAATTTTAAAAAGTTTCCCTTGAGTTTACCAATTCAGCGATATTTACTGAATGGAGAAGCGCTGAAAACTGTGAAAAGTGAAGATCGTTATCAAATTACAGAGAGTGGTATTTCTCCTAGATGGTTACCCGGAAGCAGTGAACAAACTTATGATGCTAATAGTGATGAGCATTGGTTGGATGGTAGTGATAGTGAGATTGCAGAACAAAACATTCAGATGTATGAGAAACGGATGCGAAAATTAACTAAACTCCAAAAACAATTACCTGAGCCAGTTTTATATGGTAATCTGGATGCAGAGAATATTCTAGTTGGTTGGGGAAGTGTCAAAGGTGCAGTAATTGATGCCTTGGCAGAGATAGAAAATCCTGAAAAGTTTGCTTATTTACACTACGAATTTATGTTTCCCCTACGTACAAATAAACTGAACGATCTTGTGAAAAAAGGCAAAAAGATTAGTTTGATTGAAGGCAATTATTTAGGACAATTAGGAAAAATGCTACAAGCGGAAATTCCTGAGTTGAAATTTACTGATAAGTTACTCAAATTTAACGGTCGTCCTTTTTTCGTTGATGAACTTAGTTCTTACTTTAGCAGCAAATGATGAATACAGATAACTCCAAACCAGTTGAATTCAGTGATTATTATAACCCTAATATTTATACCTGGTGTACTAATTGTGGAAATTATGGAATACATGCTGCTTTGAAGCGAGCACTGGTTGCTGAAAACATTAGCCCAGGTAACACCATGATGTTTTTTGATATTGGCTGTAATGGTAATGGCTCAGACAAGATTCTCGGTTACCGGATGCATGGCCTGCACGGACGGGCTATTCCTGTTGCAGTCGGTGCTCATCTTGCCAATCGTAAACTGCAGACAATTGCTTTTGGTGGCGATGGTGCTTCCCTCAATGAAGGCGTCAATCATCTCGTACATGCGATCCGTTCTGATTACAATATTCTCTTCATTCTCCATAATAATGAAAATTTCGCCTTGACTAAAGGCCAGGCATCATCGGCAACAGAGACTGGAAGAGTTTGCGATGCTTGTCCAGATGGACCGGTAGAAAGTTCAATCAATATTATGAGTTTTATACTCGCCATGAATCCTAGTTTCGCTGCCAGAAGTTTTTCTGGTGATATTCATCAGATGACCGATGTGATTCGTGCCGGGATCAGGCATCAGGGTTTCAGTGTCGTGGAAATCATGCAAAATTGTCCTACTTATAACCGCTATTCTGGACATGAATGGTATCAGAAGCGGGTCTATGATGTGACGAAATTAGCTGATTATGATAAAACAGATCTCAAAGCAGCTCAGAATATCGCTCAAGATCTTAAAGAAAAAATTGCCACTGGTGTGCTTTATGAAAAACCGCGGGGTGATTTCTATTCGAAACTTGTGAATCGTAAAGATTACAAAACTGAATTAGTTGAAGAAGTGAAAGCTGGGGAGATTGGGAAGTTGATGGAGGCTTTTCGGTAGACGGAAATTAGATAAAAGCCATTAGTTAGAAGTTAAAAGGAAAACTGGACTAGTCGATTTATTTAATCTTCTATCTATTAACTATTAACTTTTTCCTATTAAATCTACCAGCTACTTGATACATGATACATAATACGTGATACTAATTCCTGGTAATGATTGTCCAAATTTTCTTCGATTTTACGAACTATTATCTTTTAACTTCTAGCTTTTGGCTTTTTTATTCAATTTGCAAATTGCTAAACTATGCGACTAATAGATATTATTGACAAAAATTGGTTTTGGTGGCCATTGGTGAAGTTAAAACCCAAAGCCACAGAGAAAATTACGCTCAAGCATGTTTTTCAATATACTTTTTGTTATTTCGCTTTAGCATTTGCAATAGCAGTCATTTTATTTTTATTAGTAATTATTCCGATAACTTTGATTTTACTTGATTCGAATCAAGGTGCTACGTTTAGTGTTTTGATCCTTCTTGGATTAGAAATTTTCTTTGGGTTAATATTCATAATGTTTCCGATGCTATTTATCAATTATTTGTTTGTGATGCGCGCCTGGAATAGCAACCACTGGTTGGAAGAATGAAAACTGAAATCCGAAATTTGAGTTTAATTTTTTTTACTAGATACCAGATACTAGATACCAGATACTTTTTTATACATGATACATAATACGTGATACTAATTTTTGGTAATGATTGTCCCAATTTTTTTTGGACACTATAAACTATTATCTAATAACTAATAACTTCTAACTACTATCTATTAATTAAATTATGTCTCAAAGTATTTCATCCAGTATTGCCAGAGGCGCTGATTTTACCTGGTTGCTGAACATCGCCCGTGATGGTAGCACCCGTGATTTGGTTGAGGAAATTAAATTTTTAAATGAACGATTCCTTAGTGAAGGATATTTGGAAGCAAGTGAAGAAGAAATCCATTTGCTTTTGGACAAATATGATATTTTTGTGGGGAAGAAGGACATTCTTCGTGCCATGAAGGATTATACAGAAATTTTTCGGGAAAACCTGCATATGTTACATCAAAATTTTTGGGCTGAGGATGCGAAAATAGTGGTTGATTTGGGTGCTAACTTTGGATTTTTTACGTTAAAGGTAAAACAGAATAGTCCAGATGTCAAAATAATTTCAGTGGAACCTAATGTGTATGCTTTTGATTTATTAGTTAAAAATGTATCCCAGAATCGTTTGAAAAATATATATCCTGTAAATAAAGCGATTGCCGGTCAGGATGATTTTTTAAATATTTATAGTATTGTCAACGCCAGTGCCTTAAGTGGCAAGTATCCGCCCAAATCTAGTGCAGAGAAATATTCCTGGATCAGAGATGAAATGCTATCAGTAGCTTCTGTAGAAGGCATTACGCTAGGGCATCTTTTCGAAGAATATAATCTTAATCATGTGGATTTATTAAAAATTGATGTTCAGGGTATGGAGTTGGAAATTATAACTGCTGCAGTTGATTTGTTGGATAAGGTTTCGAGAATAGTGGTGGAGCCACATTCAGTTGAAAGTAGGGAAAAGTTAACTCAAATTTTGACACAGATTGGTTTTAATTTAGTCTTGGATGAAGGAATCGAATATGGAGATCTGTATTTCGAGCGATGATTAATAGCTCGTCACAACCAAGCATAATTTTTGATCGATAATTTCCAGATAGCTTGCCTGATGATAGTCAATGTATCCAGTGTTGATGAAATTTTGTTCTGGAAGAAATTCTGCCAGATGAGTATGACCGCAAACAAAAATTTGATTAGCTGCTATTTTTGGTAGAATTATTTTTTTTATCTTTGCATTATCTCTTTGTAACTTTTTTCGTTCCAGATTTTTTAAAAATTTCGGCAGGTTTGGATTAAAAATAATTGCATCCAACATTTCGTTTACATATCTGGTGAAGAAATTATTCAAAAAAGGAAAACGTTCTACTTTGCTTTTGAAAACCCGATTACCATGCTCGATTACAAGAGTTTTCTCATTCAAGACAATTTGATATTTGGCGACAATTTGAGTAGCGAAAACTAATGCTTTATTGGAAATTTCAGCAAGAGGGTCATGATTACCGGCAATGTAGACCGTTTGTTTTGTTTTTAAAATTGGGAAAAGCTGTTGCCATTTCGATTGGAGAAATTGATCACAGCTTAGATAATAACCATCATAAAAATCACCATTGATGATTATGCGATCTGCGTTTTCACAAAGTGTTTTTAAAAATTGAAATTTTTTATTTTCAAAATGTTGCTTAAGATGAGTATCAGAAAATATGATTGTTTTCATTTCAGTTTCTGTTTTAAATAAATTCTATCCTGTATAAATCATAGCAAAGAAAAGCTGGAAACAGCTAAAAATTCTTTTGGGTAACGTGTATAATTACAAAATATTAACCATTTTATGATGAAAAATATCAAGGTACGTTTTGCCCCAAGTCCCACTGGTCATTTGCATATTGGTGGTATCAGAACTGCATTATGGAATTTTGCCTATACCCAAAAATTAAAAGGTGAATTTATGGTACGAATTGAAGATACTGATCAGAATCGCTTTGTCCCTGGTTCTGAAGCAGAAATCTTCGAAATGATCAGCGCATATGGCTTGAGCTGGGATAGTAAAGCAAGACAGTCAGATCGAATTAAAATTTATCAAGAATATGCGGAAAAACTTGTAGAATTGGGTGCTGCTTATTATTGTTTTCTCACTGAGAATGAAATAGCAGAACAGAAAAAAATTGCTGCAGAAAATAAAATACCTTATAAATTTGGATCTCAATATCGGGATTTACCACTAGCAGAAGCGAAAAAAAAAGTAGCAGCTGGTGATAAATTTGTGATTCGTCAGAAGATTCCGGTTGGAAGAGAGATTGTCTTTGTCGATCAAATCCAGGGTAAAGCTACATTTAATTCTGATGAGATAAATGACGGTGTGCTTTTAAAATCAGATGGCTTTCCCACATATCACCTGGCTGTTGTGGTCGATGATCATCTGATGGGAATTACTCATGCGCTTCGAGGTACTGAATGGCTACCTAGCGCTCCCAAGCATGTTTTGTTGTATGAGGCCTTGGGCTGGGATCTTCCGGAATTTTTTCACTTCCCTTTGATCCTTGATCCAGATGGTGGCAAGTTATCTAAACGAAAAGGCTCTGTGTCTGCTATTGAATTTCTCAAAGAAGGTTATTTACCTGAGGCAATACTTAATTTTCTGATGCTTCTAGGCTGGTCACCAAAAGTAGAACGGGAATATGGTGAAAAAGAACGGGAGATTTTTTCATTAGCTGATTTTATTGAATTGTTTGATCCACATGATTTAAACAAAACAGCGGCGGTTTTTAATCGGGAGAAATTGCTCTGGTTCAATCAGAAATATATTCAAATGCTGGAACCGGACATGTTAGTAATTCGTTTTAGTATCTGGTTGAAAAAATATTCTGAAAATGAAAGCTTGATTGCAGCAATTATTGATCGTGGACCTGATTACTTGGAAAAGGTCTTGGAACTTGTAAAGAGCAGAGTTAGAATTCTTAGTGAAATACCTCAAATGATTTCTTTTTATTATCAATTTCCTGCGTTAGTAAATTTATCTGCAATTAAACAACTAAAAAATATCGATCCAAAAATTTTAAAAACAGTAATTAAAAAATTTCTGGTGGAATTGGAAAAATATCCTGATTTTGCAAAATGGCAGCATGAAGACTGGGAAAGTTATGTCCGTAAACTAGCTGAGTATAATCAATTAAAAGCAGGTCAGTTATTTATGGCATTGAGAGTGATGATTACTGGTACACCTTTTTCACCTCCGCTCTGGGAAACAATGGAAACTTTGGGACAACAAGAAATTTTTAAACGAATTAATGCCTATCTTTAAATGAAAAAGTTTTTTATCATAATTTTTTTGGCAATTGGCTTATTAGTAATATGGCCAAAATCTGTTTTTGCTCAAGAAATTAGTAACGTGACTGTGTTACTAAATTTTCAGGAGGAAATGACAGAAGTGCATTATGCTGCTTTACTTAGTAACACAGCTTCTGACAAAGCTGTAACCAGTCTTAAATTAAGTTTTCCCATTTCTTTTAAAACCTTGAGTATACAATTAGCTGGTCAGGATTTACCTTTGAAACAGGAAGGGCAAGATATTATTATTGATTTGAGCCAACGACGGATTGAACCACAAAAAAATGCTCAGATAGAAATAACAGCAATGACAGAGGCATTGCTTGCTAAGGTGGATGGATTTCGCCGGATTTATATTCCGGGCTTTAATTTGCTCAATACTGATCAGGAATACGAATTAAAAGTTCAAATTCCCAAGGCTTGGGGAGCCGTCTCATATAGTAGTGAGAATTATAATTATTCCAAGATTTCAGATACCACTGATCAGCTGGCATTGATTACCAATCATGCGCAATTATTTTCTTTTGGAAATTTATCAGGAGCTGAAGTAAATGCAGAATGGAAATTAATTAAAGAAGAACAAAATGTTCAAGTTCAGGTACCGATTCCTGCTTCGCCTTTGACAGGTTTTGTTTTTACTGCACAGGAAAATACTGATAAAGCTGCCCGTGATTTTGAATATAATGAATTTCTGACAATTACTTCCAAACAAGGATATATGCAGAAAGGTAGTTATCACGGATACATCTATCCTTTAAAGGGTGAAATTCATTTTTTGAATGAGGCAAATTTGTGGAGCAAAGGAAGCGATAAGTTTGAGGTTAATAAATCATCGAAAGCAGCAGATATTTATCAAAAAATTATTGAAAAATTTTCACCGCAAAAACAGTTAGAAGATTATCAACGCTTATCAATTGAAAAAATTTTAGAAAAACCGGCACAGAACTCATTAGATTATGCTTTTACTCTTGCAGCATTATTACGTCAGCAGGGTAGTGAATCACAAGTGGTTTATGGCATTGTGAATTTTCCTGTTACCAATCAAAACCGCTGGCATTTTTGGGTCATCTCGCGCCCAAATAATAAGGCTGAATGGCAACAATCTGATCCTTTTTTGGAAGATCTGACTGGGTTTTCATTCTTTGAGAAAATCAATCCAGAACGTATTGCCTGGGGTAGTGCTGGAAATGTTGAAAATATTGCTGATTTAGGATTTCAATATTTAAATTCGCCAGATACTTTGATTAAATTTATTAGCCCTGAAATACAAGTCAAGAAAGAAATTGAAGTGACATTAAATGAAACTGATAAAATATATTCCGGGTTAAATTTACCAGTTCAATTGACTATTAGAAATAATGGTAATACTTCGGTTTATCTAAATGAAGTCCAATTAGAAAATGTGATTTTAAAAGCTGAAGAAGTAACAAAATTTTTGATTATTCCCAATAGTGTAGCTGTCATTCCAGTAGAAGGTGCTGTGATTCGTAATCCCTTAACTAGCGGTGAGTATATATTGCGAGGTAAATTAAAAGCAAATATTCAAGGTGTGGCAGAAGATGTAAAATTTGAAAAATTGGTAGCAGTGGAGGTAGATCATCGCCGATTATTGACGAATGCAGCAGCAATATTTGTAATAATTTTTACCGGTTATTACCTGATACGTTTTTATCGCCGAAGAAAGAAGAACGGATAGGATAGGCTTTGAAGAATTCATTGGAGACAAGGACGTCTGCCCTATAGGATGTTCCACCAATCTCTAGATTTCAATTTACAGATTCCGGATTCCAGTTACCAGTTTTCACTTTTCCGATTTCAGTTTGCTTTCAATTTGCTATATAATTTAAATTGTTTAATTCAGTAAGAAATGTTAGGAAATCCAAAAAAATATGTTTTAACTTTTTCACAGGTAGGTGAAGATGACCTAGAGTTAGTGGGTGAAAAAATTCTTCGTTTACGAAGAGCAGAGCAGGCCGGGATCAACTTGCCACTTGGTTTTGCCATCACTTCTACTGCCTTTGATGATTTTTTAACAGCCAATGATTTAGTAGATTATATTGCTCCGCGTATCAATGAAGTGGATTTAGAAGATTTGCATCAGGCAAAAAAGTCGGGTGAAGATATTCAGCAGGCGATTCGAGCTGGTACAATTCCGGAAATTGTTTTGAAACCAATTATTCAAGCGTATAATAATCTTTCCGGTTTTACAAAATCATTTGTCAGATTACGCACTTCTTTTCCTACAATTGTAATTGATGAGACACATTATGGTCAGGAAAATATTCAGGATACTGTGAGTGGTGAAGCGATGCTAGTTGCTGGTATCAAAGAAATGTGGGCTAGTCTTTTTGCTCCAGTGGCTTTGAATTTTCGCTCCAAAATTAATTATGAAGGATATTTGACTTCAGCACTTTTAGTTCAAAAAATGGTTCAGGCTGAAATTTCTGGTAGTGTATTTAGTGTGGCACCAGTAGGAAATGACATTGATCAGATTGAAATCACAGCTGTTTATGGCAATTATCTCCGTGAAAAAGCAGAAGAATTTATTCCAGATAGTTATCTTGGCAGTAAAAAATCAGAAGAAATTATTGAGAAACATGTAGTGGATCAGGAATATATGTACGTTCGAAAACACAATCATAAGGGTAATGATGCCAATTTAAAAGTCACTTTATCATCTGCTTGGCGTAAAAAACAAAAACTTGATGATAAATATGTGATCAATTTAATTAGAATCACAAAAATTCTTGAAGAAATATTCAAGCATCCTCAGGAAGTGGATTATGTTTTAGAAGGTGGTAAAATTTTTCTTTATAATTTTCAAACAATTAAAGATTTGAATATTGCTTGGAAATCTCAAATGCAGCGTATTACTGATAAGATAGCTGCAAAAGCTTTGATCAGTAAGGCTGAAGAAGAACAGAAAAATCTTACTCCCAAACCTGAAAAAAAAGATGTCACAGAATTGGTAGCGGAAATAAAGGCTGAAGTTGCTTTGCCGGCCAAAATTTCAGATGATTCATTGCTTGAAACTCAAGTGACAACCACTTTGGAGCCTTTGGCATCACTTACAAAGATTATTCTGGCAAAAGGTACAGGAAAAGACCTTACTTATGGTCTTTTGCATTTTATTTATACTCTAAATGACTGGCTGGATTTGACTGGAGATGAAATATTGGCTGTAGATCAGATCGATCCTCAAAAAATTCCGGAAATAAACAAAGCCCGCGGTATTATTATATCTGGTGTTTTGGATAGTATACAGCTTGAGTCGATTACTGTCCCGGTGATTTCTGAAGCTGATCAAGTATTTCGTCTTTTACACGAAAATGAAGTAGTGACGCTTGATCCAGTTACCGGCACAATATATCTTGGTGCCGGAAAAAGAAACGTCCAGCAAGATGAATCAGTTAGAGTAGAGCCAAAACAATCATCTCAACCAAGCATCCAAATGGATCAAGCTTCAGAAGTCAGTCCTTTTCGTACTGATACCTCAATTTCTGAAAAGTCTACTCCTGATAAATTGTCCACATTTAAATTTGCACCTATCAAAATTAAACAAAGCAATAAATTAATTCATCAAAATACAATTACTGATTTGATTCAATTTGTTGATTTAGCTCATCCAGAGGTAGATCCAGCTTTGGTACATGGTTTGTTTTTGGAACTGACTGATGTTTTTAAATATTACCAAATTGATCCACAAATCCTCTTTGAAAGTAGCAGACAAAAACGTAATTTTATTGAAGAATTTGTTGTCCTGATTACCGATATTGCTGAAAAAATGAAAACGAAATATATAATTATTAATAGTGCAGATATTGATTTTCTTAGAAAACATTTCGATCGAAATGATATGAGTAAAGCCAGTCTGATGCAGATAGAACTGGAATTAATCTCTGTACTTCGTAATCGGGAAAATCTCCGAAATATCTGGTATGGTCTGACAAATGTTGAAAATAACTTGGAACAAATTGAACAAAAAAAGAACATTAATGCTTTTGGTTTGAGAAGGACAGCTACGTTTAAAATTGTTACAAATTTACAATATCTGCTTCCTGCTCTAACTGTAAAAAGGTTAGTAGCTGATGGAACGGATGCGATTTTAATTGATATTGATGCTTTGTTGCATTTGATTTATGCCGGTGCTACTGAAGCCAAGGAAATTGACCAGGAAGTATTGGATTTTATTGGTTGGATTGTCCATATCGTTAATCATAATAAAACCAAGCTTTACCTAAAAACTGAAAACTATTTATTTTCCAAGGCAATGGTCGAACAGTTATTAGAAAAAGGTCAACTGATTATCATTGCAAAGGAAGAGCAGCTTGCCACTTTACGTCCAATTATCGTTGAAAGTGAGCAGCAAAAAATTGAAAAAAAGAAAAAGCGTGGTAGAAAGAAAAAAATGATTGATTATGGATTTTGAAAATAACTGAAATCGGAAATCTGGAATCAGTAAATCCTATTTAGGTGCTTTGATTTCATTGGAGACGTTATAGGCAAAGAACGACCCCTTTTCTTGTGATTGATTAGTAATGAGAATCTCAAAGCTAGTTAATTGTAGCTGGCTATTGATATAAACAGTGTAAGTTTGTTTAATTGGCTGGTTATATTCATTTACTATTTCACTAGTTCCGCCAATGATTCGATAGTTATCGATTCCAACCTGCTCGAAGCGAGATGTAAGGGTCTGCTGCTTTTCTGTAGCAATAAGAATATCTGTAAAACGAAGCGAAATTTTTGGTGCGATACTGCCTTGTTCCCAGCGTTTGTAGACCGGGTCAAAGTAATAGGCACTATCACCAATTAAGAATTTTGATTTTTCCTGTTGATAATTGGTCTGAGGGTCACAATTAAGTGGGATAAATGAGGTACGGACTTCTTTGTCCGGGAAAATCGCTTGATAAGTTTCTCCATAACAGCTATTAGTCTTGAGATCATAAAAGCTGAAGATTCCCTGAACTGCTGTAACTGGTTTTAATTGTTTTAATACCTCAGTTAAAAAATCTTTTTCAGTACATTCATTAAAGCATTTTTGTAAATCGCTTATCGAGGTGAGAGGCGCTTCAGTAGGTCTAGTAGTTGCTGCAATAGTAGGACATTTGACTTCAGGGCAGCTGGTTGTTTTTTTTTGATTTAGTGCCAGGTAGATGGTAGTAATCAAAAAAAACACAGTTAAACCAAGGCAGATTATAGTGGCTTTGATCAGAACTGCTGGCCGTAGTAGAGTATTTTTTAAAGTTGGAAGTTCAGCTGGTGTATTATTGATCATGATGAAATTTGGATTAATAGCTTATTATATGTTAGGTGAGATAGGGTAAGTTGTAAATGATTTATATTGGTAAAAATCCGGAAAGTGAATTAATAATATGTAGCAAAAACATTTTAATTAAATTGGGAATTATTTTATAGATAAAAAATATAAAAAACCCGCGAATGAATATACTAGAGAGCCAAAGAACACAAATTATTATTAAAAGAAAGATAAAAATTCTCATCAATGCTAAAACAATATCAATAATTTGATTGATTTCAAATTGTTTTTTTTTGATCTTTTTCATAAAAATGTTCTATATCAATAAACCAGACATTCTATTTTAAGTTTGCTATAATATTTTGACAATTATTTTATCAGATAGCAAATTTAATAATGTTAAACTTCAAACATCATATTCCTTATACTAAAATCAACCGTTCAATTATTCTATTGATTTTCTCAGATATGCATACCTGGGGAGGTTATCTGGTTATGACTTTTCTTGCTGGACTATATCTGGAAACAATTTTTGGAAATAAAACCGCAGAATATATTGGTATTGGTTCAGCTGTTTTTTTTATTACCAAGGCCATTATGCAAATACCAGTCGGAATTCTGATAGATAAAATAAAAACTGATAAAGACGAGATTTTATTGTTAGCTTTGGGGTCTACTTTAATTGGTTTGGCACTTCTAGCATATCCATTGATATTTTCATTGAGTTCTTTTGTAATATTGCAGTTAGTTTTAGGTTTAGGTTATTCATTTAATGTTACTTCGTGGCGGAAAATGTTTGCTAAGAATGTAGACGAGGGTAAAGAGGGAAGAGAATATAGTATATATGACACAATTATTAGCTTTTCTACTGCTATTCTGACTGCTTTAGCTGGAACCATTGCCAGCAGGGATAGAGATTCATTTAGTTTGGTATTTTTGGGATTAGGAATATTCAGTATTATTGGCGCATTTTATGCCTTGGCATTGTTTTTGGTCAAAAGGCGCAAGGCAAGCTAAAGTAGACGATGTTTCAAATTTTAATTATAGACCTTTCATTTTAAATCTGCTGAAGTTAATTTTGAATATGCATATCAGATTTAAAATTTCAGGCTATTATAGCCATAATTATTAGTCATAAGGTCTATAGTAAACGAAATCTTTCCTTTCTTCTCTCATGGTAATATGTTAAATTTATTTATAGGATTTTTATACTGCTCAAATTGAAACAAGGATTTAATCTGCTAAAACAACAAGTCGAACCTCCTACAGTTTGGAATAAAGTGTACGATTGGATTGTCGGTACTGCACGTCTGGTAGTGATTGTTGTAGAAGTTATTGTAGTGATTGCGTTTGTAGTTCGATTGATTATTGATGTACAAAGTGCTGATCTAGATAAAAAAATCCAAGCCAAAGAAAATCAGGTAACGCTTTTTAAAGAATCTGGTTCAGTCGACAAATACAATCGTATCCAGAATAAGACAAAAGCTTTTAATGATGCCTGGACTGAAACCCCAATATTTTCAAAAATTTATGCTGAAATAAATAGTTATATGCCTGTAAGTGGAGAAGACATAAATATCAATATGGATCAGAATGAAATTTCTATTACTGGTAAAGCTAGTGTAAAAGATATTGGCATCTTAGAAGTCAAGTTTAAATCTTCTTCGAACTTACAATGGACTGAAGTTAATAAAATAGAAACTCAAGGTAGTTCTCCTGATGAAATAGCTGATTTTGTTATTACTACAAAACTAAAATCACCTGAGATGCGAAAAATTTATGAAGTAACTAAATAATACTATGGCTTTAAGATTAAAAAATTCGTTAGTTAATAATCTACTGAGTTCTACTCAGAATAAAACATATACAGTTTTCATCGTTACTCTGATAGTAATCATTGCAATGTTCACTGCTGCAATTGTACCTGCATATTTATCTATTACGAATCAGTTGGTGGAAAATAAAGAGAAAAGAGCATATATTTCTGAAATGGATAAATATCTTGCAAATCTTACTGTACTATCTGAACAGGATGTGGAATATTCTGATAAAATTAATTTACTTGAATCATTATATCCCAATCTGGCAAATGATGAATTTTATATTTCCAATCTGGATTTAATTGCAACAAAATATAATTGTCAATTAAATTCAGTTAGTTTTGATAAAAGCGGTAAAAATTTGCCCGTCTCCAACCTTTCAAAGTATGCTGTTATCAAGCGAATACCAATAAATATTGAGTTGGCTGGAGAACTTGGAAATTTACAATTATTGATTTCTCATTTGGAGCAATTTCCAGCAGTGGTGAAAATATCAAAATTATCATATTCTAATAAAGTTTCTAAAGAAGCTGATCAAAGTAAAAATGAAAATAAATCGATTTATCTTCTCACAGTTAATGCTGAGTATTTTTATTGGACGTATCAGGAAATAAAATGAATAAAACATGGATTACACTTATTGCTATGGCCATAATTACTGTTTTAATTATGATTGGGTATGAATTTTTTTTGTCATTTACAGGTCAAAAAAGTAAATTTACTAAGCCTCCAATTAATCAGATCAACCCCGATCTGGGAATTCAGGAATTGAATTATATCAAATCACTTGAAGGTAATGTGATTCGCAAAAACGAGCAGCTGGATGCAAAATAATTTAATGATAGCGTCATCTATCATTTGGATCTAAATCAATTTTATAGACCTTTCATTTTAAATCTGCTGAAGTTAATTTCGAATATGCACCTTAGATTTAAAATTTCAGGCTATTATAGCCATAATTATTAGTTATAAGGTCTATAGTTAACTACAAATCATGAACAAATTACAAATTGGCACTGGAGGAATACCACTTTCTGCTGAAAATCGCAGTATTGAGGCCGGAGTGAAAAGACTTGAAGAAATTGGTTTAAATCATTTGGAGCTTGAATTTGTGCAAAGTGTTTATTTAGATTCGAAAAAAGCATATCAAACAAAAGAGAAGATAAAAGCAACAAAAATTAGTCTATCAATTCATGCTCCATATTATATAAATTTAGCTTCAGATGATCCCAAAATTCGAGGTGCTAGTATTATCAGAATTGAGAAATCTTTAGAAATTGGACATATTATTGGTGCAAAAAGTGTTACTTTCCATAGTGCTTTCTTTCAAAAAAAATCGTCAGAGTTGGTTCGTGAATCTGTGATAAATGGACTTAGGCAGATACAACAAGATTTAAGTGACATGGTTGATTTCTCTCAAATCCAAATTGCGCCTGAGTTGACAGGTAAACCAACCCAATATGGCTCTTTGGTGGAATTGATATCTATTGCAAAAGAACTGAAAATAGGTATTTGTATTGATTTTGCACATTATTTTGCCCGTACTAACGGACAATATAATTCATATGATCAGTTTATGGAGACGTTTGATGCACTGAACAAAGCACTTGGCCCTGAAGTGTTGGAACAATTACATATGCATATATCAGGAATTATTCATTCAGAAAAAGGTGAAAGATATCATGTGACATTTTTGGCAACATTAGCTCACTATCTGGATTATCAGATTCAATCTTCTATACTGGAAACAGAATTGGACAAGCTAACTTTAAAAAACAAGAATGGAAATAGTCTTTTTAAATGGAAAGAGTGTTTAAAGGCGATCAAAGTAGCAGGGGTCGGGGGCTATTTAGTCTGTGAAAGCCCTGTACTTGAATATGATGCATTGCTTCTCCAAAATATTTATGATAATTTATAAATATAATTTAGTTTTTTCCACAAATAAATGTCTAAATCACAAAATAATAATGATTATTTGATTCTTGATGATCAAATTGTACGAAAATATCTTACTCCATTTGCTATAGTCATTTCTGGGATTTTTATTGCTCTGTCTCTTGTAATTGGTTCCAATATGAATCGTACTACTCAGGTAGATGCTTCAGGATGTTCTTCTAGTGATAACCGTCTTTCAGAAGGTTGTTTGATTAAATATGCAACTGATTTAAAGTTAAATAAAGAAAAATTTAGTTCCTGTCTGAAAAGTAAAAAATTTGATGATAAAATTGCAGCTGATTTAAACAATGGCAGTGAGATGGGAATAGATGGTACACCTACTCTATTTCTTGCTAAAGAAGAAGATGGTAAACTTCAAGGTTTTTATATAGGAGCGACTATGCCATATGATACTTTAAGTTCCGTACTTGATTATGCGACTACAAATGATTTGAAGACTACTTTACAATATTGGAAAGATCAACAAAACAATGACTTAGAAAATTTAAAAATCGAGGCAAATGATTATTACCAGTCTTCAGAGGGAGGAAGTTTGACAGGTGATGCTTTACAGCAGGCAGTGGATAAAATACTGGTACAAAGACAGCAACAGAATGAAACAAAATATGTGATCAAAGATATGTTGATCAAAGACTCGTTTAGTATTGGTAATGGTAAAGTAATTCTTGTGGAATTTTCCGATTATGAGTGTCCATACTGTAAACAATTTGCTCAAGATACCTTGGTGAAGGTAAAAAAGGAATATGTGGATAAAGGCAAGGTAAAATTTGTTTTTAAAGATTTTCCTTTAGAAAAATTACATGCAAGTGCTAGATTGGCAGCAAATGCAGCCAGATGTGCTGGAGACCAGAAACAATATTTTGAATACTATGATGTATTATTTGAGATTAAATAAGTATCAAGTAGCGAAAAGAAAAGGGATTGTAGTGTCCAAAAATTTTTGGACAATCAATATCAAACTAATTCATTTAACAACAAATTTTTTGCCTTCTATTTTCTGGTTTCATTTTTTAATATTTTATGAAAAAGGCTTTATTAACATTAATAATAGCGATTTTCTTTACAGTTTTAATGGTGTATTTAACCAATGCCTTGTCTCCTTGGAATACATCACGGGTTGAGAATTTAATTTCACAAAAAAATCTTCTTGCTAATGCAGAATTTAGTACTGTCATTAATGATCTAATTAAGAAAGGCTTAATTTGGCAGGTGATTGACTGGAAAAACTTTTTTGTCTGGATTGGAGTTTGCGGATGTACGTTTGTATGTTATTTTTCGGCGATTCATTTATTTATTGATAAACTGTTTTTTAAAAAATTTCATGAAAATCCTGATTTATTTACAGCTGGCAGGAGGGGAGTAATAATTTTTTTAATTATTTCAAGTTACATTGGGCTTAGAATAGTAAGCGGACAAAAATGGTATAACATTCTAGGTATAATTTTTCTTGGAATTTTGGTTGAGCTAATTTTTATGAATATCAAGCATAAAAAAAATGCTGGAGAATGGGAAAGTTAAGGAGAAGTAACTCTGAACCAGTCGACAAGCATTTTAACTGGTTTGTTATAGGCATTAATTGACAAGCCGGCTTCATCGGGTCCTGTTGTAAAAAATGTATTTTTATTTTCAGTAAATAGAGTGACCCAAGAGCCATCTATTCCAAGCGAAGACCATTCGTAAATAATCTGAGTATTTGTAACTGTAGCCCTTAAATATATTGGTAATGTTTGTGAATTTGCTACGTAAGCTCCAATATTTGTAACGTCAGCATTAAATGTAGTTGAATTTGTCATTCTACGATACCAAATATAAAACCAGCCATTATCACGAGACATTAGTACAATGTCTTCCAGCTTGCCCGTAGACGACTCTCTGAGGACAATCCCACCCCAATGATAATAAGTTGCGTCTCCAACTACTGCAATTTTGGCAGTAATTGTACTAGGGAAAGTAACATCTTGTGTAATTGACATATCCTGATCACCACCAGTGACGGATTTACTAATTAGCAATTGAGATTGTGATAAAGTAGCAGTTGCCCCATTTTGATTGATCCAGGTCCATTTGGCATCAAGTCCAGCAGCATCAAATTCATCATCCAAAGCGTTGGGAGAGCTTGGCGGAGTATCAGGGTTGAATTTTGTATTAACTAAGTTAACATAATCCCCTCCATTCTCTGAGACTTTAAATTTTTTTGTGGTGGTATCAAAATAAATTCTGCCTTCAGTAGCAACAGACAATCCTGGCGCTGAAATAGCTTTGAGGTTAAAGGCGCCTAAAATATCTAAAGAAGTTCGGGGTGTGTTTGTGCCAATTCCCAAGCGGGAGTTGCCATTATCCCAGAAGAAGTTGGGATTATTTTGAGCTAAATTACCACTGGCATCAACGAAAAGAATCGAACCAGCGGTACCACTACCGATCATATCACCAATATTGCTACCGCCACCTGCTTTGATTGTAATATAGAAGCGCATTTCGGCAATGCCACTATAACCATCACCATTATTAGTTGTGAAAATTAATCGATAATAAGTATATTTGGTAGTATTGGTGAAAAAATAGTTTTTTGCAATACCAGCTACCCAACCAGTTTGGTTGGTTTGAGTATCGAGATTAGTCCAACTGCTCCCATTATTTGAGCCCTGGAAAATCCAATCTTTTGGGGTGCGTGTAACACCTCTTGCGTCTGCTAATGTATATGGATAAATAGCATAACCAATAAATGTTGTTGCAGCAGGAAATTGATAGCCAATATGACCACTATTACCTCCATTATTAACCCACCCCCCGTCATAACTACTGATATCAACGTCAAAGGCATAAATTGGTGGTCTTGTTGGATAATAATCAGAAGCAAAAGCTGTACCTCCGCTTCCAAAGATTGTCACAGTGCTGTTATCAATTAGAGTTCCGCCGCCACCACTTGTTAGATCAGCACCGCAGACCCAGGAAGAAGCAGTTGTATTCCATTTCATTACCTCACCATCTGCACAACCGTTTTGATTGAGGTCGGCGAAGAGAATAGTATTATTGGCAATAATGCTAGAATTAATTGATCCCGAAGTAACGGTACCAATAGTTGTAATAGCGCTAGAACCAGTCCAGGTAGACAGTGTAGGATCAGTTTCGGTATAAGTTGTAAGGTAACCGGCATTGTTAACGAGCTGAGAAATATTTTCACCGGAAATAATCACATCAGAAACCAGTTCGGAAGCACCCCAGGTAAAGGCAAGTGCACCACTATTGGTTAGATTATTTTTAGGCACATTGGTATCATTAGTGATATATCCTGAATCATTGTTTAATAGAGAAACATTTTCACCTGAAACCATAACAGACGAATCAAGCTCAGATGTGCCCCATGTATAGGGGAGAGTACCACTGTTGGTTAAATCATTTTTAGGCACATTGGTATCATTAGTGATATATCCCAGTCCATTTACCCATGGTTCTGTAGCGATAGCTTCTGTACCTATTGTGCTACCCGAGTCAAAATTAAGAGGACCATTGGTAATATATCCTTCGACCTGAGCTTCACTAACTATAGTATCATTATCTCCATCATCCAGTCCTACTGGACGGTTGGTGATATCAGTCCAGTCAACCATACTGCTACCTCCTGTTAGATCGTCTTTACATTCCCAGTTTGATCCAACTGCATTCCATTTAAGAAGCTGTCCATTGGTACAGCCACTGTTTCCGAGATCAGCAGCGGTAATTGTCCCGTCAGCAATCTTATCTGACGTGACACTATCAGATGCCAGTTTATCATTTGTAACTGATCCGGCTAGAATCTTGTTTGTTGTAATTGCACCATCAGCAATCTTTACTTCCGTTACAGCACTATCATTTAAGTGCTGGGTAAGTATTACAGCATTCTGGAGCTTACTGCCTGATATTGAGCCATCAATCAGCTTGGCTGATGTGACAGAGTTATCAGCAAGTTTTTCTGTAGTTACTGCACCGTTAGCCAATTTTACTTTTACTATGCTACCATCCGGTACCTCAGTCAGAATTGTTGTTTCTTTAATAATAGTCGTTACGGAAGTTGGAGAGATAGGAGGATTATCCCCGGTCAGCGGTAAGATATCCATGATAGCTTCCTGTTCTTGCTTTGTCACATAAAGAGGCTGACCCTCCAGACCCTTCAAAGTGGCCGTATTACCGTTGCTGAGAGCGATATTAAGAGTGCTAACGAATTTTCCACCGTTGATTTCAGCACTGATTATCTGACCTTTGTCTGTAGTACCATCGTCATATGCGATTTGAATATTTGAAGGAGATATTTTGTCGATTAGTTGCTGGGAGATTATTTCCGCCATGTAGTCTGCTGATTTTTGATTATTTTGTTGTGAAGTAATTGCATAAACAACATAACCAAGCGTAATAATAATTACACTGAGTAAAACTAGAATAATAAAGTTAATTTTATTCATAAATACTAGTTTATAC
>Ga0194063_10000326_pt1 | contig 35370 bp, 30 predicted proteins | sample SepL3720m_MetaG_FD_155459 | JGI IMG/M metagenome (GOLD analysis project Ga0194063, IMG submission 155459) | Anoxic zone freshwater microbial communities from boreal shield lake in IISD Experimental Lakes Area, Ontario, Canada - Sep2016-L373-20m | ecosystem: Environmental > Aquatic > Freshwater...
CTCTCACCTGTTGCAAGAACGTCACCAACCTTTACATTGCTGCCAGATTTGACAACAACTGTACGGCCTTCAAGTGCAATTCTTTCAACGTGACCAGCTTCTGGAGTAACTTGAACGATATACTTCTTACCATCTTCCCAAACATCGGCTGTACCAGTAACGGTAGTAACTGTTGCTTGACCTTTTGGTGTACGAGCTTCGAACAACTCTTCAACACGAGGCAAACCTTGAGTAATATCTCCACCAGCCTCTCCACCTTTGTGGAAAGTCTTTAGGGTTAGCTGTGTACCAGGCTCACCAACTGACTGAGCAGCGATGACACCAACTGGTTGAGCAGCAGCGATCAAGTGACCAGTTGACATATCTATACCGTAACTCTTACATGGAATACCATGTAGACTCTTGGTTGTCAGGACTGACTGAATCTTAACACTTTGGATATTCTCATCTGCTTCAATAGCAAGCGCAATATCTCGAGTAATTAATTGATCAGCTTCAATGTAACCTGAAACTGCTTCAGCCGTAAAGCGACCAATTAAGCGGTTAGAGAAGTTAATCATAGTAAGAGCAGATTCGCTTCTTAGGATTGCAAAGCCTTCATCATCACCTTCACAATCTTCGACAGTAAAGACATCTTGGGACACGTCAACAAGACGACGAGTTAGGTAGCCTGCATCGGCAGTCTTAAGCGCTGTATCGATAAGTCCCTTACGAGCACCACGAGTAGCAACGAATTGCTCCAATGAGCTAAGACCATCTTTATAGTTTGAACGAATAGCAAGCTCGATTTCGCGGTTATTTGAGTCAACCACGATACCGATCATAGCTGAAGCCCATTTAATGTTTGAGATATCACCACGAGCACCAGAGTTAACCATGACAGAGATACTTGTGTCCATATCTTTCATCTTATCGGCTAAGAAGTCAGCAATCTTTTTGTCAACTGCACGCCAAGCGGCAATTGTTAAACTATAGCGTTCTTCTTCAGTAATCAAACCTTGATCGAATTGTTCAGCAATTAAAGCCGTAGTTGCATCTCCACCAGAGACGAACTCACCTGTTTCGCTAAATTGAACGTAGTCATCTTTACCTGTTGATACCGCAGCGATAGTAGCAAAGCGGAAAGCTAAGCCCTTCATCTTGTCGGCAGTTTGAGCAGTTGCTTCAGCACCGTATTCATTAAAGATTTTAGCAAGAACTTTTTTAAGCTGCTTCTTAGTCATTACTGAGTTATCGAATGGAAAATCTTCAGGCAGAATATCGTTAAAGAAAACACGACCTAAAGTTGTTTCACGTTTTTCACCCCGATAGAAGACAGTGATTGGACTTTGGAGTTGCAAGTGCCCATCATCATATGCCATTTCAGCTTCATAAACTGAGCTATAAGCTTTGACCTCTTTAGTTTGAGCACCTGGCTTAACATATGTTAAGTAATAGTTACCAAGCACGATGTCTTGTCCGATACTTAAGACTGGCGCACCATCAGCTGGCTTTAGCAAGTTGTTAGTTGCGCTCATCAGTTCACGAGCTTCGCGTTGTGCATCTTTAGATAGTGGTAAGTGAACTGCCATTTGGTCACCATCGTAGTCAGCGTTAAAGCCGTTTGCTACAAGTGGGTGAAGTTGGATAGCCTTACCTTCAACAAGTACTGGTTGGAAAGCTTGGATACCTAAGCGGTGAAGGGTTGGAGCACGGTTTAATAGAACGTACTTACCTTCGATTACAGCATCTAGAGCGTCCCATACAAGTGCATCACCAGATTCGATTAGTCTTGTTGCTGAGCGGATATTGTAAGCGTGTTCACCACGAATTAACCAGCTAATGATAAATGGCTTAAATAGCTCTAGCGCCATTTGCTTTGGTAGACCACATTCATTAATCTTTAATTTTGGACCTACAACAATAACTGAACGTCCAGAGTAGTCAACGCGTTTTCCAAGCAAGTTCTGGCGGAAACGACCTTGTTTACCCTTTAGCATGTCGCTAATTGATTTCAAACGGCGACGACCACCAGTAGCATTTACTGCTCGGTTGCCTTTTGCGGCACTGTTATCGATCAAAGCATCAACTGCTTCTTGAAGCATGCGCATTTCATTGCGGCGAATAACTTCAGGAGCGTTCAAAGTAACAAGCTTTTTAAGACGGTTATTACGGTTAATAACTCGGCGGTATAAGTCATTAAGGTCACTAGTTGCGAATCGGCCACCAGTTAATTGGACCATTGGACGTAGATCTGGAGGAATAACTGGAAGGACTGTTAGGGTTAAGCTGCCTGGTTTAATACCAGCTGCTTGCATACCTTCAAGCATCTTAAGACGCTTTAGTAACTTCTTTTCTCTTTGTCCTTTAGCACCAGCAACTTCTTCTGACAATTTAGCAATTAAAGCTGGTAGGTCAATTTCATCAAGCAATGCTTTTAGCGCTGTACCACCCATGCTGACTTCGATTAATTCTTCGTATTCTTCTGGAAGATTTCTAAAGTCAACTTCGCTGATCATGGCGCTCTTTACTAGACTATCTAGCTGAGCCTTTTTGATTAAATATGAGCTATTTAACTCTTCGATTTCAGCAGATTGAGCAGTAGCTAGAGCTTTTACATCAGCATTTTCAGCTTCAGCATCGTGCTCGTAGCGCATCTTAATTGCCATTCGGCCTGCTTCAGTTTCAGCTTCAAGATCTGCTAGGAATTGATCACGTTTTTTCTCATCGACTTTCAATACAACGTAAGTTGCAAAGTAAGCGATTCTTTCAAGGTTTCGTACTGTGATACCTAAAAGTAGGCTCATTGCACTTGGAGTTCCACGTAGGAACCAAATGTGAGCAACAGGTGCAGCTAAGGTAATGTGAGCCATTCGTTCGCGACGAACGATAGACTTTGTAACCATATCACCATTCTTGTCGACTGAAGCTTCGCGAGAGCGAACGCCTTTTAATTTATTGTCATGTGGGTTGATGTCTTTTACTGGCCCAAAGATTCTTTCGCAGAATAAACCGTCGCGCTCAGGTTTCTGAGTTCGGTAGTTAATTGTCTCGGGTTTAGTAATCTCACCATTACTCCACTTCAATATATCTTCTGGACTAGCAACCGTCAGACGAATTGCATTAAAGTCAGCGATTCCAGTGTTTGCAGTTATTCTTGGCATATTACGCCTCCTCCTCTACGTCGTCTATTGTTTTGATATCGAACCCATCCATATCTTCATCTTCAATTGTGACTTCTTGAATCTCTTCTAGTGGTAGTTCATTAATTATTTCAACTGATTCACTACGGCCGCTAGTTACTTGACCGGCATCGATTACAGCATCTTCATCTTCATCAAGTAGGTCAACTTTAAGACCAAGACCTTGCAACTCTTTAACAAGAACGTTAAATGATTCAGGTAGTTTTGGACCAACAATTGCTTCATTCTTAATAATAGATTCGTAAGCTTTAGCACGGCCATAAACATCGTCGGATTTAATTGTAATCATTTCCTGTAATGTTGCAGCGGCACCGTAAGCTTCAAGTGCCCAGACTTCCATTTCGCCGAAGCGCTGACCACCATTTTGAGCTTTACCACCCAAAGGTTGTTGAGTGACCATAGTATATGGACCAGTTGATCGAGCGTGAATCTTATCGTTAACCATGTGGTGTAGCTTAATCATGTGCATTACACCAACAGTTGTTCGCTCTTCGAATGATTTACCATCGCGACCATCATACAGTTGGAATTTACCATCACGGGCAAACCCGGCTTTTTCAAGTTGATCACTAATGGTTTTATCTGGAACTCCGTTAAATGGAGGAGTAGCAACCTTATAACCAAGGGCTCGAGCAGCCATACCAAGGTGAGTTTCAAACAACTGACCAATATTCATACGGCTTGGCACACCAAGTGGGTTCAAGACTACATCGACAGGTGTACCATCTTCCATGAATGGCATATCTTCAATTGGAAGAATCTTAGCAACAACACCTTTGTTACCGTGACGTCCTGCTAGCTTATCGCCAACACTAATCTTTCTAAATTGAGCAACAAAGATTTGAACTTGCATTAATACACCAGCTTTTAGCTCATGACCATTGTCGCGGCTAAATATTTTAACGCCAACAACTTTACCGCCACCAGCATTGTTCATACGTAGTGAGGTATCGCGAACATCTTTGGCTTTTTCGCCGAAGATTGCTCGTAGCAAACGCTCTTCACTAGATAATTCTTGCTCACCTTTTGGTGTAATCTTACCAACTAAGACGTCACCAGTTTTAACTTCTGAACCAACTTCAACGATACCGTCAACGTCAAGGTGACGTAATGACTCTTCGCTAACATTTGGAATATCTCGAGTAACAATTTCATCACCAAGTTTTGTTTCACGAACTTCAATTGTGAAGTCCTTAATATTAATACTGGTTAAAGTATCGTCTTGGACTACGCGGTTAGATAGAACGATTGCATCGTCCATGTTATAACCACCCCAAGGCATGAAGGCTACAAGTAAGTCAGAACCAAGTGCTAATTCACCATCAGCGATTGAAGCACCTTCGATTAATATGTCGCCTTTTTTAACCATCTGGCCACGGGATACGCGAACTTTTTGGTTGATTGAGCGATCATCATTACTCTTTGAAAAGTGCATTGGCTTATATGACTTAACGCCATCTTTATACTTAACTTGAATTTCATCACCATCAGCACGGATAACTTCACCATCACCAAGCGCCATAATAAGTTGGCTAGTATTTTTAGCGATTTCGCCTTCAATACCAGTACCGACTACTGGAGAGCATGGTCGTAGTAGTGGAACTGCTTGCTTCTGCATGGCAGAACCAGTAAGTGAGCGGTCAACACGGTTTTTCTCAATGAATGGAATTAGGGCAGCTGAAGAACCAAGGATTTGCTTATGAGCAGCATCGATATAAGTAACTTCGCTAGCATCAACTTGTTCTGGCAAGATACCGTTTCGAGCGCTAACACGTTCGTCAACGAATGAACCATCGTCATTCATCTTGACTGAGGCATCAGCAATAACTTCATTAATTTCTTGAGCAGCATCTAGATAAACAACTTCCTTTGTAACTTTACCCTTAACAACCTTTAGATAAGGTGTCTCAATAAAGCCGTACTCGTTAACACGAGCATAAGAAGCTAAGTTTAATACCAAACCGATGTTTGCACCTTCTGGAGTCTCAACGACACATAGGCGGCCGTAATGAGTAGGATGGGCATCACGAACATCAAAGCCGGCACGTTCTCGAGACAAACCACCTGGCCCCATTGAGCTTAGGCGACGTTTGTGTGAAAGCTCAGATAGTGGGTTAGTTTCATCCATAAGCTGAGATAGCTGAGAGCTAGCAAAGAATTCGCGAACCGCAGCAACAACTGGACGAGCATTAATCAACTGGCTAGGAGTAATATTTTCAATATCTGAAATACTCATTCGATCCATAGCATTTCGTTGCATACGAAGCATACCGACACGGAATTGACGAGCAACTAGCTCACCAACTAGTTTGACACGGCGATTAGCTAGTGAGTCGATATCATCTGCTCTTTCTTGGGTGTTATTCAAACGAATAACTTCACGAACAATAGCGACTAAATCTTTAAGTTGGAAGACACGGTTTTCAGTAGTATTTGGCAATGTAAAGCCAAGGCGTTGATTCAATTTATAACGACCTACTCGGCTGTAGTCGAAACGTTTGAAATCGAAGAACATTTTTTCAATCATGCTACGAGCGTTATCGACTGTTGCAAGATCACCTGGTCGGATACGACGATAAACTTCAATTAGAGCTTCGTTTGAGCCACGAGCTGCATCTTTTTCAAGTGTTGCATCGATGTACTTAACTTCACCTGTATCGATATCTTCGAATAAACTCTTAATCTCTGAGGTTTTGCTATATCCAAGTGCACGGAACAAAGTCGTAATTGGCATTTTACGACGACGATCAATTTTTACATACAAAACGCCGTTGGCAGCAGTTTCGATTTCTAACCAGACACCACGACCTGGGATTAATTTAGCACCGTAATAGTTACGAGCAGCAAGTTTTTCAGTCGTAAAGAAAACACCAGCACTTCGAGTTAATTGAGAGACAACAACTCGTTCTGTACCGTTGATAATAAACGTACCGCGGTCAGTCATCCATGGATAATCACCTAGGTAAATTTCTTGTTCTTTTACTTCACCAGTTACTTTGTTAGTAAGCTCAACATTAATATGTAATGGAGCATCAAAGGTTAGGTTATTTTCTTTTGCATCTTTTTCACTAGTTTTTGGTTCTTGAAATTCGTATTTATTGAACCTTAGTGAAAGCTTCTGGCCAGTGTAATCATCAATAGGGTTTAGTTCTGAGAAAATCTCAGATAAGCCCGTTTCGACAAATTCCTTCCAGCTATCTTTCTGATGAGCGATTAAGTTTGGTAAAGCTACAGCGACGTCGTCTTGTGTAAAAAAGACTCGTTTCGCACTATCAGGCTTGGTTTTTGCCATAAGGCGATGCACTCCTTGAGAGTTAAATTGTTAGTTATTATAGGGGGTTTCTTTGGCGCCGAAGATTCCCTTAACTGTGGTGACTAATTGTATAATGCCAGTTATACAAAAAGACATAGGTAACCACAGCTACACTACTTCTTGGTCACTATTGTGCATTACTGAGCCCTATTAGTCAATAGTTTTATGCCACTTTGTTTAATATTTTTCGATAATTTAGCCAAGCTTAAAATATTGACAATATATAGCGTATATTGTAATATATTGTAGTCAGTTTAATTAATATAATTATGTGACGATCATTAATAAATCAGCTTATTACAGCACATGTCATTCTCCTACTGTTTGGTGTAGCAAAATAGTTAATTATCCTTAATTATCTACTTTGTTGCACCAAATATAGCCTCGGTGTAACAAATTACGCCTTGAGGCTAAAAAAGGAGGAAATAATTATGGCAATGCATTCAGAAAGTGTTGGCACTTCAGAAAAAGACTTAGCTATCAATAAGGCTATGGCCGAAAAAAGCCAGAAGATTATTGGTGAGAACCTGGTTGATTGGATCAAAGGTAAATATCGCGAAGGCAAGAACCAAAGACCAATTAATTACAAAACTTTTGTTAAACCCGGCATGTTCTATAAGATCATTACTGGCTATATAACGAAAGAAGACCCTAACGGAGACTTTATTCTCAATGACGGGAACTACCTATTAAAGGTATTCCTATTCTTCAAGCAAGACCGGACCGTCAAAATTAGGATCCAAAGCCCAGAAGGTTTAATTTATTTCAGAATCCCTATCAAAGAAATTTGCCTAGAGGAAGAGAAATCAGATTTCAAAATAACAATCGCTAAAGAAATAAGTATAAACGAATAGGTGCCGGCTCTATCTTTCGGGCCTTATGTATACTTTAAAAGTTACATAAGGCCCCGGCTCTAAGCCGTATTATCATTGACGTGTGCTAATGTAATAAACTGATTTTATATATAAAATTAACTAGCTATTGACAATATAAGTAATATAAGCTATAGTTATTTTGAAATTAAGGTTTAGCTTACGGCGCCTATAAATTATAGGCGCCAAAGTTATTCACTTAATAACAGTTGACCCAATCCATACAGGCAGGATGACGCTTGTATGGAGTATCTGGTCATCCTTGGTTATAGAGGCTTTTTTGCTCGTCACTAGGCGAAAAATACAATCTATAGCTCGACTGCTGTAAATTGGTGAATGGTGCTTAGGCAGTTCGTGTTTGTCTAAGTATCAAAAATGGTAGCGCTCTTCGGACGTGACTACCGCAGTTAAACTTTATAAGTTTAACTGAGGTCTTAAGTGCTGCAATGCACATAGACCTAAGCACAAGACCCCTTTATCAGAATTTTAATTAATTCGATGACGAAGGGGTTATTTTTTTTCTAAATAGTTTATTTGTTATCTAGTTAATCGCTCAACCAATTAACTAAACTGGTTTTAGCTTACTTGTTAAGTTCAACTAAACGATCAACTGTTTTTTCAGTCAGTAGCCTGTTAGCTATGTCTCGGCGAACTTCTGGTTGCTCAAATTGTTTTAGAGCTTCAGGATTTTTGCCGTATTGTTGACGATAAGTCTCAATGTGAGCTTCAAGTTCAGCTGAAGTAGCTTCAATCTTTTCAGCCTTACTTAGTTCAGCTAGCACTAATCCAGCTTGGACTCTTTTTGTAGCAGTTGTTTTTACTTCTGTCTCTAGCCACTTTTCTTTTGATTCAAATCCCTTATTTTCTAGATATTGATCTAAAGATAATCCTTGGTACATTAGGTTATTAACAAAGTCTTTTTCAATTGATTGAGATTGGTCAGTAATTAGAATCTCAGGTACTGGAACGTGGCTAGCTTCAATAAGCTGGCTAACTAAATCGTCTTTTAACTTCTCATTAATTTCATGTTCTTTTTGACTAGTTAGCTCACGTTTAATGTCAGCTTTTAGATCAGCAACTGTTTTAAATGGTCCGGCTTTTGCAGCTAGCTCATCAGTAAGTTCGGGGAGTTTTACTTCTTTAATAGCAACCAGCGTTGTCGTAAAAGTGACTTTAGTGCCTTTTAGTTCAGCTGAACCATAGTCAGCTGGGAAAGTTAGCTCAAGGTCGAAAGTTTCGCCAGCCTTATGCCCGACAATTCCCTCTTCAAAACCAGGAATAAATTGATTTGAGCCTAAAGTTAGTGGATAGTTATTGCCGGTTCCACCATCAAAAGCTACGCCATCTTTTTTGCCAATAAAATTAATCGTTGTTTCGTCACCTATTTTTGCTTCACGTTTAACATCAGTTTTTTCGGAAAAACCCTTGCGCATTCGCTCAATAATTTCATCAATTTCGCTGTCTTTTACAACTACTTTTTCAATCTTAGCTTTTAGCTTCTTATAGTTACCTAGTTTAATCTTAGGCAGAATCTCGGCCTCAGCTGTAAATTCTAACATTTCACCGGGAACTAATTTCTTAACTTCAACCGCTGGTCGATCTAAAACGCGAATATCTTTTTCTGTAAAAGCTTCTGATACGGCTTTTGATATAGCGTTATTAACAGTCTCTTCTTGTAAGCTGATAGGATTAATGTTCTTTGCAGCTACAGCTACTGGCGTCTTACCTTTTCTAAAACCAGGGACTTTGACATCACGAGCTAATCTAGTCACAGCTACTTGTTCAGCAATAGCAAGTTCCTCGGCATTTAATGTGATAGTTAATTCAACCCGAGTCTCGGATATATTTTTGACAGATGTTTTCATGTTACTCCTTAATTAATTTCGTAAGCTCTGTAAAGTTTAACTTATATTCCTGTGATTTTGCAATATTCTTTATGGTGTAGATACCAGATTTAACTTCTTCTTCACCTACGAATAGGATATATGGAATGCCTTTTTTTAATGCAGTCTTTAATTGCTTGTCGAATTTTCTATCCGCAAGATTTAGTTCAGTATTAATATCTGCATCTCGAAGTTCAGCTGCCAATTTAATAGCTTCTTTGGCTACATCGCCCATTGGAATTATATAGACATCAGTTGTTGATTTCATTTCAGGAAGTAAATTATGGACCATAAGAAAGTTTTCCATAGTAGTGCCGCCTGGCGCCATACCAACTGCCGATATTGGTTCAACCCCAAACATACCAACTAGGCCATCATAGCGACCGCCCCCAAACATCGAACGATTGTTGTCAGGATGCGTGTCTTGAACCTCAAAGACCATACCGGTGTAATAATCTAGGCCACGCATGAGGGTTATATCAAAGGTCAGGTTCTTAATGTCGGCACGTTCTAAAATCGTAAATAATTGCTGCACTTCAACTACGGCTGCGCTCTCACGAATCTCTAATGGTAAATCGGCCATTGATTTTGCCGCTAGTAGCTTTTCTATCTTTTCTAGACCTACATTTGAATTCTCGGCAAATATCTCAGCTGCCTGATCAATAAAATCCTGGTGGCTAATCTTATTTTTGCGGTCAAATAATTTTGTCATTAGTTGAGCATTGGCTGCATCTAGTTCAAGATATTGAGCCATCATGTAATTAATTAGTTTGCGATTGTTAATTTTAATAATGTAATCTTCCGCTTTAGCGCCGAACTTCTTCATTATGCGATCAGATAACATAATGATCTCGGCCTCAGCTGAAATACTGTCATCACCAAAGATATCTATATTAAGTTGCCAAAACTCTCGCTCACGGCCGCGTTGAGGTCGTTCGTAACGCATGAAATTTGCAATTGAGTACAAGCGAGCAGGATATGCTAATTCTTGACGACGAGCAGCTACCATTCGACAAATTGTTGGTGTCATCTCGGGACGGATAGCAACGGTTCGACCGCCGCGATCAACAAAGGTATAGGTTTGTTCATTAACAAGTTCATTGCCACTTTTAGCTGCATATAGTTCCAATGGTTCTAGAACTGGAGCGCCATACTCTTCGTAACCAAAAGACTCAGCTGCTTTGCGCCAAACTGAAAAGATATAATTTTGAATTCTTTTATCCTCGGGATAAAAATCACGCGTACCTTTGTATGATTGTGATGATAGACTAGTCATTTGATATAATTTTTACATTTTTAGAGGTTTTTAGCAATATCTAAGGTAAAAGTTAAGACCAGATAGAGTATATCTGGTCATTAAACTTTAACAAATATTAGATTAACCTTTCAGAAAAGCTAAGTGGTCAACACACCCAATTAGGTAGGTTGGGTCATCATCGCATAAAGATTTAACCCTTTCATACCCATATATAATGGTCGTATGGTGACGTCTGAAATATATACCAATTTCATTATAGGTCTTATGCACGTGATTATCGACGACTAAGAACATAGCAACGTGACGAGCCTTTACAACATCGGCTTTGCGAGATTCGCCAATGATGTCTTCGTAAGTGATTCCGAAACGGTAAGCTACAGAATCAATAATGCCTTCAATTGATAATTTTTGAAATCTATTATCCATCGGTGGCAAGTTGAGTATTAGCCTATGATGCCTTCTGTTTACTAACATCGGCTCCTCACACTCCAGTACCTGTTCTAATAAGTCTCTTGATTCAATTACTTTTGCCCTATCCTCTTCACCTATAGCTGTACTTGATAACAAATGATTTAGAATTGACTTAGCGCGATTTACTGATGCATTATAACTAGACATTACGGCCATCCCCCACTTTCTGCCGACATGTATACTCTTTTCTGAGTTAAGGACGGCGTAATGGATTTAAACTACCCTGAAATTTTAAATACATTACTCTACCCTCAAGAGAGATTAACTAAATGTTAAAGTTCTGTTGTTATTTGTAGCATAGTGCCTTAAATACATGCAACCATGAACAATAACCAACTTCAAAAAGTGATATAATTTAAACATAAGGAGAAAAACATTATGTATCCAATACCCGATTATATGGTACCAATAATAATTGCCGCCGTGATTTGGTCGACAGTCTGGAAAGCTATGGCTTTGTGGCATGCAGCAAAAAAAGGTAATAAAATTTGGTTTATTATATTGCTACTAGTAAATTCACTTGGTGCACTTGAAGCATTTTACTTGTTCTACGTCGAAAAAGTTAAGACTAATAAGTTATTTAAATAACTTAACTAGCCTAATATATATAAAGACCTATATTTAGGTCTTTATTCTTTTATATTTAACACATTTTGTTGCAACCAGGCATACATAGCAATGCCCGCGGCAACACCGACATTAACTGATCTCGTTGAGCCAAATTGCTCTATCATAACAGTTTTTTCGGCTGCTTTTTGCATTTCTTCACTTAGTCCTGGGCCTTCGCCACCAAATACCAGTACGGTCTTTTTAGGCAGAATTGTTTCTGATAATGGGGCTGCTCCATCAATTATATCTATAGCTATAATATGACGAGCCTCATTTTGCATTATTTTTACGAATTCTTCAACTGTCTGATAATTCACAATGTTCATATATCTATCTGTAACCATAGCACCACGACGATTCCAGTGACGCTTACCAATGATGTGGACAGTCTCGACGTTGAAAGCATTGGCGGCCCTTACAATCGTGCCGATATTTAAGTCGTGCTGAAAGTTTTCTATAGCGACATGTAAAGATACTCGAGATTTATCTAAATCTTCTTTTATAGCTTCAACTGTCCAATAACGATATTTATCCAGCACATTGCGTTTGTCGCCAAGCTCAAGTAGATTTAAATCGTATTTTAAATCAGTCGGCCATGGTTTTGGATGTGGACCAACACCAATTTTTAATATATCCATAGATTAATTGTAACTCAACAAAATTATTAATATATAGTCATCTTCTATTTCTAAAAGTGCTATTTGTGAACAAGATACTAAACGATAGCGATAATTTTATAGTTGTTTTCTAAGCCTTTTGGAGTCACTAAACTAAATGATTCATACATTCTTTTCCCCATAAGCAGCCTTCCAAGAGGGCTATCTTTTGAAATCTTATTCTTTAAAGGATTGGCCTCTACAGTCTCGACAAGTGTATATTGCATAATCTTATCTCCACATTGGAGATTAACTGTTGAGCCTAAGTTGACATCTTTGTTGTCATCTTTTTTATCTACAACAGTACAACGATTTAATATTTTTTCTATACTTAATATATTTGACTCATTTATCGCCAAAATCTTTATAGAATCATTAGCTAAAATATATTCTACTTTATCCTTATGATCCAAATCCTTAAATTTGCTACAAATCATTAGCCTTTCGTCCCTTAACTCATCTAACTTATGTTTTAGATCATCAAGACCGGCTTTTGTTACTATTATATGCCTGTTGGGTGAAAAGAAGTTTATATTCATATATCCACACTAATTCCTTCCAATATATATTTAACTTTCTGCTATATGCATATCTTATTGAATTCTTGTCAATAAAACTGTAAGATATATCACTTTTTTAAAATATTTGACAAAGAATTGATATAATGATATTATAAAAATGTTAAATGAGGTAATCATTATGGATGACAGAAGATCCTTTTACCGAAACTGCCCGACAGTTAAATTCTCAAAAGGCGAGACCATATTCCACCAGGGCGAAATTCCAAAATGTATTTACAGCGTAAAGTCCGGAATAGTAGAGGAAACTGATTTAACAAGCACAGGCTTTTGCCAATCTGTTTCATTCGAAATTGTTGGAGATATCTTTCCTAAAGGCTATGCATTCTCTAATTCAGACAGTACCCTTTTTTACTACACTGCATATACTGATTGCGTTCTATACGTAATAAATAGAAATGATTTCCTACACCAAATTAATACTAATTTTGAATTTGCAAAAAAAATGCTGAAACGAAATTCTAGTTTGCTCTTAGGAGCTAGGTTGCAGGTTGATTCGATTGAGAAGCCATCAGCAAAATTAAAACTACTTCATACCTTCAAATATCTTTGTTTATTATATGGGATAAAGATATCAGAAGACTCTATAAAAATTTTAGTTCCACTTACTCAACAAAAAATAGCTGAACATACCGGCTTAACAAGAGAGACAATTAACATAGAGTTAAACAAGTTTATGGTTAAAAAGATTATATATCAAAAGGCTAAGCAATATATTGTTAATATTAAGAAATTAAATATTGAGATTGAGGAAGAGTCTAACTCTCATGTTTCGGTGAGTATGTTGCCTGATGAAAATTAATAATTCATTTAGCCATAAGATATATTTTAGATTTGTTAGTTATTATTTATTGTATTCACTTTTAGCTATAGGATCAGTAATTATGTTTTTAATGTATTCTAAATAAAAATATTACTAAAAATAATCTCTAATTAATTTATAATGTTTATCTGCTAATTGCGAATATTCGTATATTTTCTGTTCTGTAATTATTTTAGAATCTTTAAAATCTAATGGGTTAATAAATACTATTTCATCGCCATCCTCACCTGGTTCAAAATTTAAGTTATCTGGCGTAACTAAATATATGATTCTCATCTGATATAAATTTGCTTTTTCTTGATAGCGTGGATCTTCTACTATAATTGCTTCGTATTTAAAATCGCCTTTAAGCGAAACCTCTTCTTTTAGCTCACGCGCTAGTGCATCTTTTATTGATTCACCATGGTCTATGCCTCCCCCGGGTATATCCCACCAATCCCGGCCTGTTTCCTTTACGACAAGAACTTGTCCTTTTTCATTAAATATTATGGCCTTTTGAGAAACTCGAAATAAATAATTAGTATAATTTAGTCTATCTGGGTATGTAATCGCTCCGTTAACACTCTTAGATATAAACATAGAGTTATTATAACAAATATTATTAACCGTTGTGGAACCACTAAAATAGAAAAAATCCCAGGGGTGAACGAGATTTTTAAGCTCGCAAACTCTGAGACTGTTTCTTTGGTACACCACATCGACCTATCGTGGAATCAGATTGAGGGTAGTTTGTGTTTAATGTATGAGAAATTGATTCAATTGGGCTTTGTTAATAATGATGGCCAAATTGAGATTATTGAACCAAAAACAGAAAAGAGCCGTCACCATGTTTAGATTATTACGTAAAAATACCAATGTCGATCTACTTAGCTCTAAACTTTATGATCAAAATACTTTTTATAAGGCATTCATTAGCGATTTGCATCATTGCCAAAAAGAAGTAATAATCGAAAGCCCATTTATCACTACTAAGCGCATGGAAATGTTCTTACCAATATTTACCAAACTCAGGCAACGTAATATTCGTATTATTGTTAATACAAGAAATCCAAATGAACATGACGATAATTATCGGATGCAAGCAATTTTAGCTGTCTCTATTATGCAAGAACTAGGTATTAAAGTGTTTTACACAGTTGGCCACCATCGTAAATTGGCAATTATAGATAAGCAGACTGTATGGGAGGGCAGCCTGAATATCCTATCTTATAATGATAGTTGTGAGATAATGAGGAAGATAACATCGGTGGTGATTGCAAAACAATTACTAAAATTTATTGGTATATGAAAGGATTAAATTTATGACAGACATCAATAATTTCGAAGAGTATCAAATTTGTGAAGCTGATATAGATAAAATAATCGCATATCTAAAAACAGTAGATCCAAAAAATGCGACACCAGAAAATGCCATCGCTTTTCTAGAGCATTATGCAAAACGCTTTCATGAGATGGGCCATGTTCTTCCTGACGAACAACTGAAAGATCTTTATTCTAAATTTAAAAACAACAAACTAGACGATTAATCTCATATCGGGATTGAAAATCTTGTGTCAAATAAAAAAGCACCTATTGATAGGTGCTTTTTTAACAAATCCGGTTTCTGATCAGTCGAGGTATTGCGGCCTTCCTCCAATTACTATATCGAAGAGTACTAGAACTATCATCGCCCATAAGGAAGTAGTCTCGATTGCCTTATGGTATAGTTTGTTTCTTTTCCTCCATGTTTTCTTAAAAATAAAAACAAGGATAGTAAAAGCTACAGCCTCAAGACCAAATAATATAGTCACTGGCATAATCCATGCGTTCATTCTTATAAACAATAATACTAGTAAAGCTAATAGTGTAGCGGCTAGTAATACCGATATAACAATGATCGGGCCGACTATCGTACTCATAATATAGCTTTTTTGACGATCATAACGCGCAATAAACCTTTTCATTTTATTCACCCTCTTTCTTAATATAAAAAACTAATAGATTTTAGGAACAATATTTTATAAATTAATATATATAAAAAACTACTTGATTTTTATCAGGTAGTTGATTTGTCTAATCTTTCTAATTTTCTAATAGAAACTGGGGTAAATAGATTTGTTAAATTACAGATCGCATTTAGCCCATTACAGCCCAAGATGATCTATTAGTTAGAATAATATTAGATGTGTCTTATGTCAAATTGAATAAGAGTTAAAATTAATCTTGTCCAAGTAATTTTTCGCCTGTAACATTAATGTTTTTTGCTTCTTCCCTATCGTCTATTTGAGTGTCTTTCTTAATTTGGGGTTTTGTTAATGGATTCTGCTTCTTAGCGAACTTTGACCGAGAATAGTCTATAGACTTTTTAAATACGGCCTCATCACCATCATCATCTAGTAATAATGTCTGCCCAGAAATAGGTTCTTGGGGTTGAATAGCTGAAAGTCTGGCATAGTAACAAAAAGCCGGTAGATTATTTATTTCGCCTTGATTAATATATGGGCTAAATAATGGTAATAGCATTCTTTCATCCTCGGGGTTACCAGTTCTAAAACAAACCACCGTGCCTACATTGGCTAAGATAACGCCCACCATTTGTTGATCTTTTTGTTGTGAAGTTGATTGTTCGGCCATAATCATAAATATTTTATATTTTCTCGCTTCAGATAGCATCTGAACAAATGACGCCGTAGCGAAGTTTTGAAACTCATCAACATAGATATAGAATTCACGACGCTCACTCTGTTTGATACGAGCTCGACGTAAACTGGCTAGCTGTAGCTTGGCTAGTACGGTTATACCAAAAAGCTCAGATGTGTCCTCACCTATCAAGCCTTTAGAAAAGTTACATATTAGGATTTTGCCGCTATTCATAATATCGTCAAAGTTAATTGTAGATTTTGGTTTTTCAAGAATTTGTCGAGCCGATGCTGAAAATAGAAAACGTCCAATCTTAGCTGTAATACCAGCCACCATTTTTACTTTCTGCATATCACCAGCCTTACCTAGCTCATTATTCCAAAAGTTATATAAATTCTTGTCTTCTAGCTTCTTCGTAATCTGCTTGCGATAAGTACTATCGTTTAGAAGATTAAAGACCGTGAATAGTGTTGCATTCTCGACAGTTAGCGCTGTTTGAATAGCATTGCGAAGTACATATTCAATACGATGACCGCCACTATCTTCGTCTGAAAATATCTTACGAAATACAGATATTACCGATTCAGTAATTAAATCCTTTTCGCGAAGCAAATCATTGCCACTTAAGCCTTCGGTCAATTCGAGTAAGTTCAGACCTATCGGATAATCTAAATCGTCTGGGTTAAAATAAACTACGTCTTTGATTCGTTCTTTCGGCACGTGCCTCAGCAATGTTTCTGCCATATCACCATGCGGATCAATAACGGCTAAACCTTTGCCAGCCTTCATGTCTTGGACTATCTGATATTGCAACATCGTAGTTTTGCCATTTCCGGTACCGCCAATAATATATAAGTGTCGTTGGCGTTCAAGCTCAGTTAATCCGATTAAAGTTGTTGTGCCGTGATGGATATTCTCACCAATGATAACATCTAGCTTAGAACTATTTTTAAGTGATACGGGAGCAGGAAGTGTCCGACTTAGTGATGTAATTAAATTATCTGTTCGGCTAATTCGGCTCGATGGAAAATGATACAAACTAGCTACTTCATTAGTTGAAAGAATCATTGAACTTCGCTTAGCTAAAACCGGTAAGCGTAAATTAGCCAGACTATTACGGTATTTCTGGATAAGTGGCAAACGCATTTTAGCTTTTAGTGCTTGGTACAGTGGCACACTATAACCATCAAGCGCCGAACGCAGACTAGTAATATATTCCTTTGAATTATCTCCACTAACCAATATCCTCAAGCTAACTCTAAATAATGGCCGAATTACCTTTTGATGCATTGATTCCATTAATTCTAGTTCAAATGCGCTCAGGGTACGAGACGGACGCTGTCTTTTAGATACTTGAGCCTTAAACTTAGCATCTTGGTCATTAATGTGGGTTGTGTAATTTCCTGAAGTCGTTCCGTGGTAAACCTCACTAGTAGTATCAGCGATACCCCACATTACACTATTAATTAAATCTGAAATTCGCTGCAGCCAAATAATATAGCCATTTTTAGATCCATTTAATATATCCTCATTACCTAGAATCCTTTTGGCTAATTTAGTAGCTTCAGCTAATTTAACTGGTGTTAGAATAAGTTGCATCGTAACTTGTTCGTCTTCATCTAACTTCGTCATGGCATTAGTTACATAAGCTAGCGGATCATGCTGGTCAATTGCTGAAGTTAGTGTCAGTGGAAATATATAATGATTATTTTGTTTAAACTCAATCACATTACTGGCTGTTTGCTTAGGTGCCTCAACTTGTTTTACTTTAGCGTCCGATATGTAAGCTGAAATTGTTTTTTGCAAACCTTGGCTTAATGCTTTTTCGACTTGGATAAGATAGCGAATACCACTTTGTTTAGTCGATACTATTTCAAAACTAAAAACAGGCGCTCGACCTAGTATTTTGTCTTTTAAGCGCCTGGCAGCATACATACCGTGGATTACCGAGAATAACTGCTCGGTGGCCTCTGGCGTCCTAGCAATTGATGCTGGTGGCGTTAATTCCAGCCAAACCATTTGTCGTTTGGTTAGATGCCTACGATTAAATAAACTAGGAATAATCTCATTCATGGCGTAACCTTAATCTTATCGTGAATGAAATTGTAATAGATTGAGGCTGAGCTTTCGAAAGTCCGAGTGCTAACAACATTAAGATGTGGCGCATTCATTTCAGATATTACCCATTTACCAGTTTCACTATCGACACTAGTCACATAGGCAACATGACCTAAAGAACCTTCATCGATCTGCATAACCGCACCAACTTTTGGGTTGTGATCAACTAAATAGCCATCAACAATTGCTCTATCATCCCAAGTATTAGCGTTGCCCCAAGTAGTTGGTATCGGTTTACCAATCCATAATCTTTGTGCAAAGGCCCAATAAGTACAGTTACCCCAAGCGTAAGTATCGCCCTCAACTGGCCCACCCATGTAGAATCCTTGGTCTTCAGCCGATATAGCGCTTGGCGAACCACTTAAAAAGCCAACTACATCTTCGCCCATAGCAAATACGGCCATGACGGGCAGGGCTAAAACAAAGGCCAGCGTCGCTAGAGTAACGGCAAAGTATTTTTTAATACTTCCTCCAATTAAACTACTAACGATATATGAATTCATGAAGTGTATAGCTCCACAGGGTTAGTTGTGATTAATGGATGTTCTTTAGCGCTAGCTACAACTTTGACGGCCACATGGTTTTGATCCGAGATAATTAAGGCATCACCACGTTCACAAGTTAGCAAGAAACTCTCTTCGTATTCAGATAAGTTAAATTCACTAGCCACATTTTTTATAGTCGTCGAATCTTGGCGCATTAGAATTCGAAGGGCCGACTGAGAAGCAATCGCTCGGCCATAATCGCTCTTCAAAAAGTCATTAGCTTGCTGGGAAATAATAGACACACCTAAGTAATATTTACGAGCTCGACGCACTAATCCAGCCACAAAGCGAGCGCTTTCTTCATGTTCGAGCAACATCCAGCCCTCATCGATAATTAGTAACCGTCTTTCAGGATGGGCTTTCACTTGATTCTGAACAAAGTTAGAAATAATTAACATCATAATTTGACGCAAAGATTCTGGTAAATCTTTAATATCAAAAATAACCAACCGATTAGATAAATTAATATTGGTTTGTGAGTTAAAGACTTCAGCAAGAGACCCAGATATATACTTTTCTAAACGTTCGCAAAGCTTTAGATGACCAAGTTTATGAAGTTCACGGTAAAGATCTTCGAGTAGTGGTTGTTCGTCTTTGGCTTTTTTATAAATCTTAAGAATTGTTTTATCGACGGCCGCTTTCTCGCGCGAGCTTAAGCCTTCAGCCATTAAACTAATTACTTCCGTTAGATCTTGAGTATGTTCAGATAGATCACTTATTTTATGAAAGGTTGTAGCTAGGTCAAAAGGATTAATCTTTTGTTTACTTTTGGCAGATAATCTAATGTATGTACCGTTAACCGATTCAGTTAGCCGTTTATACTCTCGTTCTGGATCGATCACAATAACTTTCGTGCCTTGCATCAATTGACGCAAAATCTCAACTTTAGTGGTATAGCTTTTGCCAGCTCCTGACTGAGCAAAAACGATTGAATTGGCATTATGTAAACTAAATCTATCTAGAATTACTAGTGAATTATTAGACTTATTAACACCATATAATATTCCAGATTCCTGGACTAATTCAGAACTCATAAATGGAAATGTCAAAGCCGCTGATGAGCTATCTAGATTACGCCTTTGATTCAATTGATCTTCACCTCTAGGCAAAACCGATTGTAATGCTTCAATTTGTTGGTATCGAGCGACTTTACTATAAAACAACCGAGCTGACAGGGTCGATTCAAGTAATTTAGTTATCTTATTAAGTTCCTCTAAGCTATCGGCTCGAAGTGAAATATAGATTGAGACTTGGAATAACTTCTCTTGACCGCGTTGAATCTTGTCTCTAAGATCGATCGCTGATTCTAGCGGATCAGTAATTTCTGAACCAATAATCTTACCGGCTCGAATCATGGCTCGTTTGGTACTCTCTAGTTCCGTAATCTTACGGTGCAATTTAGGTAGTGCTGCAAGCGCATTAACTTCACTAATATGGTAACTAATATCACTATCGTGATTGAAATTGATTAAGCTATCTAACCAGCCTGAGCTAGCCACGAATGGATAGCCGGATATAAACAAAGTCCTAATAAAGACACCATCAATATTTAGAAAATCGGGATTTTCTTCCAGGCCAGCATAACTAATAATATCTAACATATCTTGTTCGCCAAAACTTAATTTAAGTTCGCGTTTTTTAGCAGCTGTTATTTCACGGCGCTTCTTCAATAGGCTTATCTTAGTTTTTACCATTACTTTTCTCCTTTCTGGATTAAGGCCGAATGAATCATCTGCAGGGCTCTTTCGGTTAGTGGCTGAAGCTTAGCTTGGGTTGGGTTATAGAAGCTATAAAACAGATCAAGTATTTCAAGACTAGACAGGCTACGCGCATGCATACCAAGTCGCATCATGCCTTTAGCAATAATGTCGACAGTTATACTGAGCTGTTCTTTAACTATCTCAAAATCAGCTTTGCCCGTTGATGAGAACGGTACGACTATATAAAAGCGTCTAGTTAATATCTTATTAGACTGAATCAGCGAGCGAATAAACTCGTCATAATTTTTTAACTGTTGACGGTATACGGCTTCAGTCTCATCTTCCAGCCGAACGCTTAAATCTTCTAAGTATTTGTCCATGTCAATTTCACGAGTTCGAATCAAGATTTGCAAACTCACACCAACTGAGTTTAGAAAACTTTCATAAGTATCAATAATGATGTCTTGTTCGGCTTCACTTTTAAGTTCAAAGTTAAGCGACGAAACTTCCAGCACCGCCCGATACTGATCATGGGGCAGAATTAAAATACCATCTTTAGCACCCTTGATAGCTATCTGTACTCGACTACTAACTTTAGTCTTGGACTTCTTTAATGCGAACATCTATGCCTCCTTTTTTGTTGGTTTCAAAACACAGCCGATTAACCGGATTATCTAGTGATACATATAAACGAGCCTGTTCTAAGCCACCAAGTTTTGGCAGTACAATCGGAGCGTGCGATTTTGTCTTGCTTGGCTTTTTGACTAATACTTTTGGCAGCTCTGGATAGTCCTCCCGATAACAACTAACACTTTTATTAAATAGGTATAGCTTTGGTCTTAGATTGTAATGAAGTAGTACAATTAACCAAAGTAAAATTATCTTACCTTTAATTCGAATAGCTAAAATACAAGAAATCACTGCAATTACTACGACCACAATTATTTTATACAAACTATATTCCATACTTGGTGGCAGCACCGCGTAAAGCAGTGCTCCGCCAAAGACAGGTAGAGCAAACAAGGCTAATTGTAAGAAACCTAAGTTGCCAGCGACTCGATCTTCAACTGTAGTTATTTGAGCTGGTACGACAGTTATTTTCATGCTGCTTTGTCCTCCTTTTTAATTGCTTTTTTAGCGGCCACTCGTCTAACCGTAACTTGGCCTATCGGGACAACTTTGTTTGACGAACTAACTCTTGGCGCCCGAGTCGTAGTGCCAGTCGGTGCAGAAGAACGAGTTGAACTTTGAGCTGACTGAACAGTAACTTTTGGCGCTGCGTACCTAGCTAAACTACCAGTTGGTCTTTTCGATCCCGCTGAGTAACGACCGCTTATACCACTAGATACAGCTGAAACTGCGGCTTTACCTCGACCACCTAAGTAACTTACACCATTCATAAACTGGCTGCCCAGTTGTCTAGTTGATCTGGCACCTAAACTAACATAGCTAAATTGCATCATTAGTCCTTGAGTTTTAAGTAGGGCAATAACAGTCGCCAAGCCAACTGCCATCGACATCAGAACATTTGGTATATCTGAACCCGTTACAGCTGACATACCAGTAAATAGCGAAGCAGCTAGGGCTAGAATAACGACATGAATAAATAGCACAAAGATAGTTGTAAGATAAGTCTTAATGGCGGTTTCTGAAAAATCTCTAAAGCCTGGTACTAGCCAAAGTAGAAATATTAGTGGCGCCAGTACCGCCCCGATAAACAAAGTAACCAAACGGCCAATATAATAAATTAGTAAGATAAATGAAAAGATTAGAAAGACCAACATAACTAGCAGTGCTGCCACGCCTTGTTCGCCTGAGGCTTTTACAACTGAAGTTAACGTATCCCAAACTGATGAATTACCGCCAATTTGTCCAACGGCATTAATTAGAACGTTAGATAGTAAGATAAAGCTATCTATAATAAAGATCGAAGTATTAAGTAGCAAGAATATTAAGGCTAGCCTAGGTAGTAAGTGTTTGAATTCTATCTCATCAAGTCCAAAAGTAGCCGCACTCATGACATGGAAGCCAATTAAAGCTATGACTAAAATAAATAAGGTATCGGCAATTCCAACCATCACTATCCAGAAATTAAAGACACTTGGATTTTCGCTCATCAGTGGCGTAGCTTTAGTAAAGAAATTTAAGGCCTCAAGAAATGGCGCCGCCACTGTTTGAATAATCGTATTTAGTAGCCCAGTTATAGCTCCAATTAAAATCTCTACCAAACCATTGCTAGCCTGAGCTGGCTCAATCGCTACAAGACTAGGCAAAGTTGCACTAGCCGGCATTGATGAACTGCCGATTGATCCGCTTAAGATGGCAGTTAGTGCTCCAGCTGCTATAACAATAACCAAACCAATTAGGGCATTTTTAAGAACATGTTTTGCTTGCTCTAGCTTGTCTGGGCGACCAGTACTCGTGATATATAGGAAACCCCCAACCACAATAAAGAATACGCTGGCAATACCAGCAATCGTCGTTAACACCTGCATCGTCGGTGTAACATAGCTACGAATAGCTAAAAGCGCACCCGATGAGTCAGCCATGAGGGATAAGCTCATGGTGAAGGGGTTTATCATAATCTACTCCTAACTTCCAAATGAATTAGTGGCAATGGTAACAATAATATTACTAATAACAAAGGCGGCGATTACTATAGCCAGGCCAATACCTGACCACAGTAGTGTCCGCTTAGCCCGATCAAGATGCTCTGGATTACCAGAACTAGTTATGTAACCAAAACCGCCCATAACAAAAAAGCCGGTCGCTGTTAGACCGGCTAATCCTGCTACGACTTTGATTATGTCGCGGATGAAGTTTTCAACCTGCGACACATCGGCCGGAGCGGCCAGTGCATGAGGAGCTAGTAAAACTAGCGATCCTATAGCTACATATAAGGTTACGATTTTTATTGACGTGGAACTTTTAACCATAGTGATTAATCCTCCGTTGATAAATTATTCGTTTGCGCCCTCAAGATATCACACCTGTCAAGAATTAGTACAGCATAAGCGCGTAAAATACACCTAAAATCAATACACCACAAGCTTTTTGTGTATCTGTAAACGATGTTGCGATTCTACTACAGTATAATCATATATTTTTCATATTACTCTATATAATTTAATAATTTTTCAAAATTCAAATTTGTTATAAAAGTGTTAAAATAAGAACAATGATTCTACCAAAAATTATTGATAACAAAAGAAAAAAACTAGCAGATGTATTAAGAACTGTTTCGATAGACTATGACACCCTTTCAATTGCAACTGGATACTGGGATCTACCTGGATTATTGGAAATATTTAATGAGATTAAAGGCTACAAATCAATCCGTCTAATAATTGGACAAGAACCCATTGCTCCACGCTTTGCAAGACAGTTAAATATAAATGAACCAGAAAAAACATTTCCTGAGATAGATTTTAAAGCCGGTCTAATAGGCCTTGAGCAACGTAATGAATTTCGTGAACTTGTATTTCAAACTAAGCAACTTATCGACGAAGGTCGCCTTCAAGTAAAAGTCTACCGCCGAAATTTTTTACATGCAAAAACTTATATTTTTGGCAGTTATGCTAGTCAATCAGCCATAGGTATTATTGGTTCATCAAATTTTACAAAAGCCGGTCTTGTCTCTAATTCAGAATTGAACACATTAGAGGATGACTACCGTATTATCAAATTTTCACCACAAACCGACACTGATGAACATGGACACTTAAGCTGGTTTGATTCTGTATGGAATGATGATATGAATGAAGATTGGAATGGTAAGTTTTCAGAGCTTTTACAGGATTCTCCTGTTGGGGACTTGTCTTTTGGTGCTTTTGATTCTTACATAAAAACATTAATGGAAGTATTTCCCGATGAGCTTATACCAAAATTAGAACTTGGTAAACAAATTAAAGATATCTTATACGCCTTCCAGAATCGTAATGCGGGAATACTAATTAATAAATTAGAGAAAATGGGCACGGCAATTCTGTCTGATTCTGTTGGTCTAGGAAAAACCATTACTGCTGGTGCTGTCATACGTCATTATGTAGACAAGGGCGCAAAACGCATCATTGCAATCGTCCCAGCATCGCTTAAAGAGCAATGGCGCAACGATCTTGCTAGTGTATTCGGACTCATTGAAGGTTCAGATTTTACCGTTGTATCACAGCAGGACTTAGGTGCGATGGACAAGTTAGCTGAACTTGATAAATATAAACAAATTGATTTATTTGTTGTTGATGAAGCACACAATCTTAGGAATACAGGCAGTACTAGATATGAACACATTTTAGGTTGGTTCCAAAATAATAATGAATCAAAAATATTGATGTTAACAGCTACGCCAATAAATAATTCATTAAATGACTTAGTTAACCAGATACAACTTGGTCTTAAAGGTGAACTTGACTCAGTCCTCGTACCATATCGCAACCCATCAAATAATCGTCTTGAGATGATAGACTTCTTTGACGCACTTAACCGAATTCAAAAAAGATCTAATAATGATCCTGAATTTGATTGGGAATCTGTTAAACCAACGCTTGTCAGTGGTATACAACATTATTTAGTTCGTTCAACTCGCCAGGGAGTAGAAGCCGAAGGTGCTCTTGTGGGTGAAAACGGTGTAGTAAAAACGTTCCCTAAAAGTATCGTGGGCCAGATTGAATATAGCTATTCAGATAATATTGAATCAAATATCAGTAATATTATTGAGCAAAAAATTGAGCTATTTGAAGGAATCGATCCTCGTAAAATTGATCTAGATAAGATTACAGAAGAAACTCAGCGCACAGCACATCCTCTTGATTTTGTCCGCAATATGATAGGCGAGCATATTCACGGTGTAATCCCAAATATTTTTCAACTAGTAACTTTATTTGGTTTTACTCCTTATCGTCCGGAGACTTACCAGCATAAAATATATCGCAAAACACCAGATGAGGTGCGTAATCTGGGACTTAAGGGTCGTGAGTCGCAACTAATTAATTTACAATTGGCAATTCATAATATGCTTCTTGTGACATGGCTCAAGCGACTTGAGTCTTCAACCGCATCACTTCTTAAGTCTATTCAGACATACGAAAGACGACTAGAGTCATTTAGAAATTGGCTAGAACGTGGTTACATATTGTCATTCAGTGATATTGCAATTGTAGAGCAGGAGTACGGTGAGGACATAGAGAAAGCTTTTGATGATTATGACCAATTTATACCTATGGATAATGACAATCAAGAAGATTTAAAGCGTAAAGGGATTGAGCGAAAATCAGCTGATGAGACTAAATATGATATAGATTCAATGTTTAAGGATATTGCGCGCGATCAACTTATTGCCAGATCTTTAATAGATATACTAGGTGAGTTAGCTAAAACTGAAAATGATAGTAAAATTCAAGAATTTGCTAAGTATATTAAGGATACGGTCTCAGAAGGGTCTCATGGTAAAAAAATATTAGTCTTCAGTTTTTTTGCGGACACCATTAATTATCTTCGAGATAATCTTAGCCAAATAGTAGATGTCGAAAATTTTGCATTTCGTTCTAGTTTTATTTCTGGTCAAAGTGTTGCCGTTGAGGAGACTGTTCGTCGATTCTCTCCAGAATCTAAAAAATATATACTTAAAAATAATGAAACGGAGCTAGACTTTTTATTTGCTACAGACATACTTTCAGAGGGACAAAACCTCCAGGATGCCGGTATTTTAATAAATTACGACCTACACTGGAACCCAGTACGTATGATCCAGAGAAATGGCCGTATAAATCGTCTTGGTTCAAGACATAGTGAAGTTTTAATTTCTAATCTTAAGCCAGAAGACAATATTGAGCTTTACCTAAATCTTGTTGCTCGTTTGCAAAAAAAGATTAATATAATTAAAAATACAGTTGGCCTTGATCAAGGGGTATTAAGCGCTGACGATATTAATCCACTTGAATTTATTGAGGACGCTCGTAAATTATATAGCAACAATAAAGATGAGGCTACACAAGCCCTTAGCGAACTGGAAGATGAGAAAGATATATTGTCATGGACTAATGACCACGTATATAAACTCCGCGAGTTCTTAAACAACTCTAATGAAGAAGAAATTGATCGTATTAAAAAAATACCTGAAGGTAAATGGAATTATTTACCAATACATACACAACTCGAATCAGGCCGAGCCCTAAGTCTTCTACACGTAGATGGCAAAACTTCTATTACTAACCAGCCAATTACGCAAACATTCTTCATTGAGACAATAACTTCAGGAGAATATGCCTCAGAAGTTGTAGATGAATTTTTAGCACTTCAAAATATTCAGACCACGCCAGATGACAACCTACGTAATCGGGATATGATTAATGTTGAACGTGATACTGTAACACGTCGGACTAGTCGTACGGCACAGCGCAGAGCTGAAGCTGGCGATATTAGGTATGAGCTAAAACCAAAGCAGCTTGAAGCGCTAGAATCAATACAATCGATGTTCCCAGATTTACCATTGCGCCCACAATTTGAAAATGGTATTAGAGACGCACGAACAAAACGTTTATTTGAGTCAATCACAAGAACAATAAATAATGACATTAAGACTAGTGGATCCGTAAATGTTTCGACTATAAATAAATTTTCATCTTTAGTTTTAGGTTTAAATAAAATAGAACACGAAGTCACAACTGTTGATAAGGTCACAAATATATTAAACTATGCTCGGAGAATATCTTAATGTTTAATGAGTTAAATATAAAAATAAAACAATTATCAGAAGAATCTGACAATCGTAAATCCCTTGATCTTGCTATTGATGCAGCTAATGAAATAATAAAAATTCTTGCACCTAATGCAGATAACCTGAAGGCCGGAGAAGATGCGCTTGATGAAGCTATCCCAACCAATCAATTCCCAAATAATAAAGTCGAGAGCTGGTTCAGTGAGCATCCGTATTTTACTGGTGATAAAGTTGCACTTCGTTTTTATTCATCAGAACTTGTTGAAACAAGGTTTTATTGGCTAAGTGATAATGCGACTAAGGCCCGTGTTTCTGCTGGTGTAATGCTAGCTCCAAACTGGGAAGATTCAGAACTAACTCGCAATGATAGCTATAAAATTGGTATCGATTTCTTCTTATCATCAAATACAAAATCGTTATTAGTTGTTGTTAGTAACAAGAGTAATTTAAGACTTATCGAATTTTCCGATCATTTATCACATACGCAAATTGAGATACTTCAAAAACTACACGGATCATTAAACCTTAGCACTAAAGATCAAATTCATAAAACAATCTGGGATGCATTGGCTCTCAGAGAAGTAAACAAGAAATTTTACGCAGGTATCGCTGAACAATTTAATATCTTGCTCAACCACCTTAGTGCTAGCGGACGAGATAAGGAAGACTCCAAATTATTTGCAAGTCGGTTAATTGGCCGTCTATTATTTCTATGGTTTTTGCGAAGAAAAAATATTATTCAAGAACAGTATGGCTATTTTGACATAAATGGGTCAGATTCCACTGAATATTATGATAAAAAATTAAAGAAGTTATTCTTTGCCACCCTTAATAAACCTATAGAAGAGCGAGTTGGCCAAGATGATAAAACGCCATATCTGAATGGTGGTTTATTTGAGGCTCATGATAATGATTGGCCGCTTCAGTTAGTAGATTTTCCAAAAGGTTTTTTTAATGGTTTATATGAGCATCTCGAGAAGTATAACTTTACAACCGACGAATCTAGTCCTGAATATGAGCAAGTCGCTATTGACCCCGAAATGCTTGGTCGAGTATTTGAGAGTCTTCTTGCCACACAGTTGACGGAAACGGGAGAGCAAGCACGCAAGGCAAAGGGAACGTTTTATACGCCACGAGAAATTGTTAGTTATATGTGCAAAGAATCGCTTCGACAGTACCTTTATACTAAATTAGATAATGGTATATGGAATGATGGTATAGATAAGCTATTAGATGCTTCAGATAGCGAATGGGAAATCAACCACAGTAACTCAAAACGCAATCTATGGGGAGAAGCAAACCGAAATATTGTTCCGCTCAAGGTAATTGGAGCATTAAATGAATTAAAGGTGCTCGATCCAGCATGTGGTTCAGGAGCATTCCCAATGGGCATGTTGCAATTAATCCTAAAAACATATGATCGACTAGACACAACATATGACCCATATAAGAAAAAATTGCAGATTATTCAAAACACTATATTTGGTGTTGATATTGAGCCTATGGCAGTTGAAATTTCCAGATTGCGCGCATGGTTATCTTTAGTAGTTGAAGATGAAGATAATAATCATATTGAGCCATTGCCTAACCTTGATTTTAAATTTGTTTGCGCGAACAGTTTACTACCGCTAGACAAACAAACGGGCTTTTTTGCAGATGCAAATTTACATGAAAAGTTGAATGAAGTGAGATTAAAGTTTTTCAACGCAAAGAAACCTGATACTAAAGATAAGTGGAGGAAAGAATATTATAGTTTAACAGGAAGCGGTCAAACAACTTTTGGCGGAGATAGACGAGACACTCAATTAAAAAGCTTTGACCCATTCAAAAATTCTCATAATGCAGACTTTCTTGATGCCGATTATATGTTTGGGGTAGGCGAAGGGTTTGATATAGTAATAGGCAATCCTCCGTATGTCGATTACCGTAAAATAGATGATCACACAAAAGCTTCGCTTAATGACTATGCTATATCAAAACACTCAAAGATGATAAACCTATATACATATTTCTTTGAACTCGGGTTAAATAATTTAAAGGATAATGGTGTTTTAATATATATATCACCACAACAATATTTAATATATGGTGGCTGCAAGGGGTTACGAGATCTACTGCGTAATTTTACAGTGCTCTCGTTGTCCGACTTTGCCCGAGCTAATGTATTTGAGGTTGGTACTTATCCTTTTGTAAGTTTAGTCCAAAAGAAAAAAACAAACATAGATGTTAAATATTTAGAATTTGACCAAATTAGTGATATGAGCCAAATTAAGCGCACATTATTATTGAAGAATCCTATAGAAGAACCTGTAAATATTAGCCCATATTTAGACATCCTTACTAAGATAGAGTATGATTCAATGCCACTTAAAAACGTAGTTAACGATATATTTGTAGCTTCGTCATCTACTCAAAATAAACTACAAGAATATAAAGTTGGTTTATATAAATTTATAGAAGCTAGCAATGTATTTGAATATTATTTTTCGAATATTACTTCATATATCTCAACAGACATATATTCACAACAATCGTTATCTAATCAACTAAATAACACAATTATATATACTAGCCGAATGACCAATAAGATCAGAGCGGCAAAATCACAAAATAATCAACTACTCGGCGGTAAGGTTAATGTAATAGTTCCAAAGAACAACAATGTGGACCTAATTTTAGCGTTATTAAACTCTAAATTAATAAACTTTTGGTATCGGGAAAAATTCTCTATGCAACATATGCAAGGTGGAGCTCTCCCGATAAATGCCGAGGACTTAAAAAATATACCAGTACCTAAAAGTGCAGGTATTGGCACTAGTATTTTTACCAAACTAGTTGAAGAAGTTATCCTAGCTAGAGAGAAAGATAATTATTCTGAAATAATGGCCATCGAAGCAAAGATAGATGAGGCAGTATATAAATTATATAACCTTATGGTCGAGGATATTAATGTGATAGAGCAAGTTATGCTTCATTAAAATACATAGTAACCTATGATTTTATTAACAAAGAGTTAAACAATATGAATATATATCTAGATATCGACGGCGTCCTAATTGCCAACGAAAAAAATCCTGCAATGCATGCTAATGATTTTTTAAGATATATCTTAACTAAATACCCCGATACTACGTATTGGCTGACAACCCACTGCCAAGGCGACGCTAGCGCGCCCATGAGTCATATTAGCCACTTGTTTGATAAAGATGTTGCTGAACTAATGAAGAAGATAAAACCAACTAAGTGGCTACATTCATCATCGAAAACCAGCGCTATAGATTTCACCAAACCATTTCTTTGGTTTGATGATGACTTATTTCATAATGAGCGACAAGATTTACTAAAACATGGCGTCCTAGAGAACTGGATTGAAATTGATCTTAGAAAAGACCCAGACTCATTAGGTAAAATATTACAAAGCTTTCCAATACCAATTAACGCTATAGAATAAAGAATATGAAGATTAAACAGATAAATATCGAAGATTTCCAGCCGACTAGACCCGAAAAAGACGGTATTCGCTATTTACGCGGCAAAAGAGCTTTAGCCTATGAAAAAGCCTGGAATTCTACCAATACCTTGTTAGAGATTGGCAACTTTCGTAAGTTTTTCTTAGACATAAGACTTTATATAGTTAGGCTCATAGGACTACCAAAAGATTATTTTCACGAAAGACACCGATATGACTCAGAATCAAGACGGCTACTTGATAATTTTGCGCTGACAAATTACGAATTAAAAATGAAGCATACACCAGACGCCTATTACTCTCCATTGAGAAAAATATTATACAAATATATAAAGTTTAGATACAGAAAAGAAGGGGAGAGGTTTAATTACTGGATGCGCATTACAAGTCATGCCAAAAGAGGGGTCTATATTTGGCATGAAGATATAGAAAAATACAATGAACAGCATGATATCCATAAAATGACAGATGCCGAACGAGACGAATTTGAGCGAAGGCTTATAATCTAGCTTTAATTATTATTAGATTTTTCTCTCTTATCTTTAATAAAATCATTAATAATAGCTATGATCACAATGTCCCGACGCATTGTAAACTTTTTTGGCTCAATCATTAATGTATAAAAAAACCTAAGCGACGCGATCAATAGAATACCAAATATATACATATACCAATTTGATAGAAATATAATTGCAGGCAATAAGCAAATTGGTAAAATTCTTAATACTACCCTAATTGCCATTTGACCATAATAATACATAGCTTTGTCATAAGCAGAGGGCCTTAGTTCTTTATGTATATTTATATAATCAGAATAATTATGGATTAGTCCGTTATCTTCTATATATTCCTTAACTATTTTGTTTTTTAACTTATCAAACAAACTATAAAATCTTTTGCGATTCCTATACCTATAAAATACAAAGTACATAATCACCCAATCAAAGATTTTCGGACGGCTTAAATAGGCTAGACCCATTAATACACCAGAAAAGAATGCTACATATTCCATATTTATTATCATATCACTTACACCACCTCTTTAGCCCAGTAAAGTTTATCATTTGACCCACAATTTCTGCTGATTTAGTCCGCCTCATTATCTCGCAACTATTATTCTGAGATAAAATATTAAGACTGCCTTCCCATAAGATATCATCAATTATTGCTAGCTTACGGTGATGGCCACTAGTGAATAACACATCTATGCCTATGTCCTGCATCATGCCAACGGCCCAAACGGCCTGTTCTTGGTATATAATCTCATGCTCATCAAATGGTTTTGTATTAACAATAACCCTTATATTTTTAGCTCGTAACTTTTCTAAAATAGGGAATAGCTGTTGCATTCGTTTCTTGGTGATAAAGGGACTTTCTATGATCACCATGGTTCTAACATTTTGCAAGTCTTTAACAAAATCCTTATAAAATGTATCTTGGTTATATAAGCCAGAAGGGGATTGACCACTCATTTTTTACCCTCCTTAGAAATACATATTAGATCATAAATGGTTCTGCAATCGTCCAGGAGCCCCTGCCATAACATTGACGACTTGTCCAATATACATTAGCATATTGGACTTTTTGTTTTGTTAAGATATAGCTAAATATTTAACCATAAACAAATTATGTTATAATAACCTAAAAGAGCTATAGCGAACAATTAAAACAAGGAGCATTTATGAGCGAGATACCGTTACAAACTACTGGTGCAAATATATTAAATCCTGAAACATTAGAACCAACAGGACAAACTGTTGGAGAAAAACCAGCTCATCAGGAAGAATTGCAAGATGCTGCTGAATATAAATACAAGCCATATGGTTTAGATCAAATTGATCTAGATGAAATTAAAATAGATACACAAGAAGGACGTTATAATTTTTTAACTAGCCTTGTAGATAACGCTCTGGCTTTTAATTCTGAGAGGCTAGAAGTCTTAGAAAATGGTTCTTTAGACAATATTCGTAACGCTGAGCCAGATTTTAGAGATCTTAATTCTTCGGAAGTAGATTCATTAGAAGAAGAAACTCGAAGATATTTGGATTTAATTAATGCCCAGAAAAGTATTTTAGAAAATCTTGATTTTTCTAACCTGTCTGTAATTCAGGCATTAAAATCTCAATCTGAACAATACCATAAGAAGTCTATAGCAGAAGGAATAAGCGAAGCTGCTGCCATGAAGTTCCAACTGATGCACGAAGCAGCTAATAACCTATATATGATTATGGTTGATGAGGTAAAACAAAGAAAACAACAGAATGAGTCGGTAGAAGTAGACGCACAAGAAGAGATTGTAAATTCGATACCATCTCAAGAAGCAATAAAGGATGTTCCGATCCCTGAATCAGAAATTAACCCAGCAGCTTCTTATAATATAGAAGGCGGTTTATTGGATGCTCCAATTACATTAGCTGTAGGACAAGAAATACCTAACGATTGGTTTGATTCTAAGAATGTTGGAGAAAAAAATGATTCTGGTTTTGGTATAACGATTGAGCGGCCAGCACCAATAAAAAACTATTTAAAATCAATCCTAAATATAGAATATGAAAAAATTGATGATGGCGAAAGACAGTACTATGATTATTCATCTATTAGCAACAAAATTATAGAAGAAGCGCAAAGAACTAAAAAAATTCCAGATGTTGCTACTATCTTAAGATCAAGTGATAACCGTAAAAAGTAAAAATACTAGAATATAAATATATGTTAGAGCAACTAGAAATAAGCAATTCCGATAATAACAAAGAAAATAATAATGTTAATAATGGCTCCACGGAATTTGAAGATAATTTTAAGTGGCCCAAAGCTAGTCTAAGAAACATCATAACTAATGCATTATGGATTTTTGGGAAAAAAAGATCTGACGGTAAGATAATAGGAGCAAATACCATCTCTAACACTGAACAAGATAAGATAGCCATTAAATCTTTTGAGGAAAGTAAATTAGAAGAAGATTTAATCGGAGGTATGGACAAGTTCAGAGCATCAAAAAAGGAAAAGTTTCGTAGTGAAAGAACTCAAGAACTTAGCGAACGATCATTTAATGAACATTTAACAAAGCTTGAAGATATTGAAGCTACATCCCAAACAGAGGATAACCAGGTTTCAAAAAGAGAGATAGAATATAACGGAAAGAAATTAACCGTCTATGACTTTGAAGGTTTCCCTTTTTCATTTTTCCAGCACGCTATCGACTATAAGGGCCGAGGACAGACCGAAAAACGATTCGTCATTGGGGCAGCAACAGCAAAGTCTCTTCAGGACAATCCATCTCTTTGGCAAGAAAAAAAAAGTGAGATTCCTGAATTTGGTGGATATCAAAGTGATAGCCAGTCAAATACTCTTTCGGTTTCGTATGTTAATCTTGAAATAAATCCAGAAGATGTAGACCCTACAAAACTATATTACGGTTTTGATCATCTTGAGCCAGACTCGGTACTTATGATTGGCTCATCTGACGTAATGGCGCCGAATGATTCTGGTGACCAAAAGACATTCTTGAATGAGTCACATCCATACCTGCCTGAAATGCTTGAAGACCAAAATATTGATGATTATAATGAAATTTCACTAAGAAGATATAAAGAAAATGGTGATCCTAAAATGCCAGATTATTTAATAGTTGTAGACGGAAATATGTCGGAAGTAATATTAAGACATGCCGCATACTTTAATATTCCAATAATTAACATAGAGACTAAATATTACAAAAAGCAAGAATCAAAGGCCGCATAAAATAAATACATAATGCTTTATGCTAAAATTAAGATAATGAATGAAAATCATCTATCTGCGCACATCGGACAATATGCATTATTAAAAAATACTGATAATAAAATACTACTGCTTGAACGAGCCAGATCAAAAACCTGGTGCTTACCTGGTGGTAGACTAAATAATGACGAAGACTGGGATAAAGCGTTACTACGTGAGCTAAAAGAAGAATTAAACCTAGATTGTCTTAATCCAAAACCATTTGGAGTTAATATCCTAAAAGATCCTTATCAGAATAAATATTGCGTGTATTTCACATTAGATTGTGCTGATCTATCTCCATTAAGAATAAGTAATGAACATAGCAACCTTGGTTGGTTTAATTATGAAGAAATCAAAGACCTAGATATTGAAGATGAAAAGATCAGAAATATAGTCTTAGATTATCTGATGATAAATTAGGTTAGACATAAATAATAAATATTTAGAATTTTTACGTTAACAAGTATTTATCATATCACTTACACCACTTTCTTAGCCCGGTAAAGCTGATTATCTCATTAACTACTTCTTTAGATTTCGTTCTTCGCATTATCTCGCAGCTATTATTCTGAGATAAGATATTAAGGCTACCTTCCCATAAGATATCATCAATGATTGCTATTTTACGATGATGGCCATTCGTAAACAACACATCTATACCAACGTCCTGCATAATCCCAACAGCCCAAATTGTCAGGCTCCCAATATAATGAACACACTGTCTTAACCTAAGACTGTATAATTCATTAAATAAGGAGGCTAACAATGGCCAAAGGAATACCAACACCACAAAATATTAA